>JAEEGH010000343.1_pt1 | contig 271273 bp, 227 predicted proteins | sample 9134181 | NCBI WGS metagenome assembly JAEEGH01 (sample SAMN16246544, study PRJNA631951) | gut metagenome | biome: gut microbiome; feature: rumen; material: DP-attached | host: Bos | place: Iran: Karaj | collected 2018-10 | reverse complement strand
CTCTTACAAAATTAAAAAATTTCTGTGTTCTTGCGCACTGGGCATGAAGCCTGGAAGAAAATGGGACGGAATAGATGAGGCCAACGGGGGCTATATAATCGTTAAGGAAGACGGAGATATACTTGCTTACCATATCTATAACAGGAATATGTTTGAACAATACCTTTTGGACAATACATTCTTTGAAAGGGCATCCACATCTAGACATAAGTACATGAAGTTATATGAGGAAAATAGCGAAATGTATATCAAGTTAAATTTACAAATCAGGTTTTCAAGGTGATGGTGACGCTATATTAAAAGGAGTGATTAGTTTATGTCGTTAGACATAGTTAAGGATATTTTTTGTGCACTGCCTGACTGTAAGGAATGGCATGCTCATTTACTCAACTTTACACATTCAAAACGAAACGGAACAACGTACAACTGCAGAAGAATTGAGCTGGAGCCATGCGAAAAACTCCAAGATCTTATTCAAGTAATTTCCACAGAATACATCGGAAAAGGAAATAATAGACTGAGTCAATATGGAGATGTTCGTGAGTACGATGGTACATGTAACTCCTCGACGATTTATAAGATTAGCGAAGATAATACTGATATAGAAATTGATTTGGATGCTTTGTTTCAAGGGATTGCAACTTCGGATTCAGAGGCTGACCCGTTTGGAATGAAAGCCCAAGCATATGTTCTTTGTGGGTGCATTACATGTAATGGTGACGATAATCATCAGATTAAGCTTGTCTCTATGAATACGCCGATAACCACACTTAAAAACCGTTTTTTTCACGATAAGGGGAAATTTTGGGAGGTTCCGAAAAAAGTTCTTAATCTTCGAACAGCAATGAGTGTTATCATATATGATCGGACTGTCTATTTTTTGGATTTGTCTGGAGAGACGCTATTTGACCTGGAGAGGGCATATAAGCACAGATGTGCTGAAGCTGTTGATGAGATAGAACGCTTGAGCATTGTTTCTGATTCAGAAGTATTTCGTAGTACAGCTTCTTCGGGGCAAAATCCAAGACGGTTTGCGGCATTCAGTAGGTCGAAGCTAGAACTTCTTAAAATAAAGAAAACCAGAGAGAAAGTGGCCAAGTATTTTAATCTTCCTTTGACGAAAGATAAGAGATTTGATACGTCTAGGAAGGAAGATGCAGAAAGCCTTGTAAAGATCCTTTGTGGGAAGGCAATGTGGGATGTTTTGGAAGAGGTGCCAGTTGAGGTTGATGGTTCAAAGAATTGGGTAAGCTGAAGGAGATAGGGGATGTCTATTTGGGTTTCGTTTAGTATGTATTTCTTATCGTTTGTACCTTTGTGGCTGACGGTTTTGTTCATTGATCTTAAAAGCATATTTGATGGCGATGGGAACATATGGTTAGAAATACTCGGAATTACCGGGATCGTTCTGGGCTTATTGTTTTCTGTACTTGTACTCCTTGTAATGGTCTATAAGACCGATGGCAAGAAAGAAACTTATACATTACTAAAGGCGAAGGAGAGCAAGACTATAACGGCGGAGTTTTTGCTTTCATATATTCTTCCGTTATTTGCGTTCGACTTTACGAAGTGGGATGAAATGGTGAAATTCCTTATTTTTTTCTTGATATTTGGATATTTATGCGTGCGCCACAATTATTTTAGCGTGAATATCGTTCTTGAGTTCATGCATTATAGGATGTATGACTGCTGCTTATTAACTCCTGATGGAACAGAAGTTGATCGAATAGTTATCAGTAAGTCTGCACTTTCAACGAACAAAGGAAAAGAAATCCATGCGAAAATAATTAACAATGAATATTGCCTGGATGTGAATGGTAGGGCTACTTCATAGAATAGATAATATGACTCCATGACGATAAAAGCGGAATCGAAAAACGGCTTATTTGGTCGTGATGGACAGCTGCTTGATATTCCAAACTATGTGCAGATTCTGCACATAGTTCCTGTGACCGTCGATGAAGATCACTATCGGATCCTCACCGGCGGTCGTTCCATTTAGTATGCCTCATAGATTTTTTCCAGCACTCTATCCAGGTTCTCAAGGGTCTGTTTGATCTTCTTGGGATTCTCGTTATCATTCCCGAAAAAGATATAATGCGTACTGTTGAGTTCTTTTGCGATCTGATTTAGGTTGTTTCCGATCATGGCGAGCTCATACTTGATCCTTTCGATATTTTGTTTCGTTTCCAGCCGGACCATAGGTTCGCTCACCGCCAGGCGACGGAGATATTCGGACATACTCAGGCCCATTTCGTCTGCTTTGTCTGACAAGTGTTCGGCCAAATCTTCATCGATTCGGAAGGAGAACCGGATAGTTTTACGTTTCTTTTCGTCGGACATTTCTGTTTCTTACCTGCCTTTCCATTATTATTTTTTCATCGGGGTATCAGGGGTTTCCCCTGACAAGATGCCTGCGTCGGACAAAATAGCGAGGGTTTTTCGAACCCGCGGCTGCTTTGTCGGACAGAGGCGTATCTTGCCTACATTTTTGACGCTGCCGGTTAAAAAGAGTTTGGGATCAAACTTCTTGCAAATTTTGCACATAGTTGAGATCTGGAGGTTTTCTGTCCTGAACTACCTGCAGAATCTGCAGGAAGTTACCGGGCCTGTCCCAGGTAGTAACTTCGGTGAAAGTAGCTCTCCCAGTCGGTGACATAGGTGCTGAAGCTGCTCCAGATAAGGGATTTGAGATAGGCTTTTTGGTTCAGGACCCTTGTCTCTTTCATGATCTCTATGAAGCGATCAACAATACATTCGGCGAATAGAGAAAGAGAGTAGGCGGTTCCGTGGAAGTTGCGGTAGATCCCATTGATCTGATTGATCACCTGGCCCCTGGTGACACTTGCCCCCTTATACTCGCAGATTCCGGGAGCAATCGCCATCTCGATCAGACACTCCACGGTGAGCTTGAAAGCGCACTTGTGCCACTCATCCCTGGGCTGAGAATCGTAGTAGACGTCCCATTCCGTCAGTGCCATTATAGCCTCTTTTATGGTCTTGATATTAGGCGGATAAGAAGAATTAGGGATTCCGCCGGACGCTTGCAACTCCCGTTCGATCTCTTCAGTCCGCTGGTATCCGATTCGCTCCTGAAGGTCCAACACTACGGTATACTCAGAATCTTTTCTTTTATCTGCCATTCCTTTTGATTCAGAGTGATTGAGAGAGGGATTAATATCACAGTCATTACAAACAGTATTTACTATATAGTCTTTATTACTGTTACCCCCGTTCGCGTAGGTACCCTCAGCGTACCTACCCTCAGCGTAGGTACCCTTAGCGTAGGTACCGTAATGGGGGGTACGCAAAAAATCTGAAACCGAATCTTCTGCGTTACCCCTGTTTTGGGGGTACGCTGTTTCTGTGCGGATTTCCGGATCATTTGCCACTGAACAGCATATATTATCAGCAGTGTTTTTTAGCTCGAACGTATCTGAGAGAGAAGCAGCTTCATCGTTGTTAGGTGTTTCTTCTGGCTTCGGAGTGGATCCGGTTTCATCAGAATTATCCGCTGCATCAACCTTTGGGGTACATGATGTCTCTTCGGTAATTTCAACCTTTCCCTCATTGGTGCGCACAAGCTCGCCTTTGCTGTTGTAATAGTAGGTGTGTGGTCCATCCACGGGATCGTCCAAAAGCTCGTATTCTACGGTCCAGGTCGCGGACTTGGAATACATATGCACCTTCAAATAACCGGCAGCTTTGAGCTCATTCCAGGTCGATTCAAAGGCTTTTTCACCCTCCCTGACCATTCTGAGAAACTCACTCTTTTTCCAAGATTTGTTTGGCATAGTGATATAGCTCTGGATCGTCGTATACAACCCCCTTGCTTTCATAGAGAGTCTCTGATCTCTGATCATAACGTTCTGTACTACTGTAAATCCTTTTTTCTCACGAAATACTCCGTCTGACATTTTTCCCTCCTAAAAGATATTCTCTTTGTTGTGTGATTGAATTGATACCTGCCTGAAACAGCCGTTGGGCTTGAAACCGTGGCACAGCTTTAATTGGTCTTCAGGTAACAGTTGACCGTGATTGCAATGGTCTGATTCGGTGTGAACCGGCTGTGGATCGACTTGTTGAACCGAAAAGAGGTGAGGAAGATCCTGTTGTAAAGATGAGAATCCGAGGCACGACGGGTCATTGTCCACAGGGCATGCAAACTCGCCGCGGGACATGCTGAGCCGGTTGGCGACGATGGTCCTCACGGGCGGAGTGGATATTCCGCTGCCGGCGGTCGTAGCCCAGATCGCGTCGGCGATCGATATCCTGATCCACGTCGCCAGGCTGCGGGACGGAAGCCGGAGGATCCTGTCCATCCATGAGGTCACGGGGACGCAGGACGGGCAGATCACAACACAGGAATTGTTTGCGTTTCGCGAGAACGGAGAGAAGGAGGGGCGCATTGAGGGGAAACTCTGCAAGACCGAAGCAAAGCTCCGAGGGAGAGAAAAACTATATTTTTCAGGACTGTCTTTGGGGGATGATGTTGTTGGCGGCTCTTAGCTGGCTGTTCTTTCACTCGCTGTCGGCGACGCTCCTGTTGCTGCCGCTGCTTCGTGTGTTGCATGTGGAGCGGGAGAAGGGGCGGCGGCAGAAGCGGGAGCACGAGAAACGCGTGATGTGTAAGGACGCGGTCATGAGCCTGGCTTCGTCGATGGCGGCCGGATACTCCATGGAAAATGCATTGATCCGTTCGCGAAAGGAGCTGATCCGTCTCTGGGGGGAAGAGGCGTACATTGTGGACAGGTGGAGGAAGATGGAGTGGCAGGTGCACGAGATGCATGTGGCGGCAGAGGAAGCATTTGCCGCGTTTGCGAGGGAAAGCGGGATCGCCGAGGTGGAGTTGCTCGCGCAGCTTTTGGCGGTATCGAAGCGCACGGGAGGCAGCATGGTGCGCCTCCTGAAAATGTGTGCGAAGCAGTTGGAGGACGCGCTCACGGTGGAGGAGGAGATCCAGGCAGGGATCACGCAGGTGAAGTTCGAACAAAAGATCATGATCTTCATGCCGCCGGCCATTCTGATGTATCTTCAAGTGGGTTCACCGGACATCATTCAACCGCTATACACGACTGCGGTGGGTAGAATTACGATGATCGTATGCTTATTCTTGTATTTTGTGGCGATCGTTGTCGGACGGAAGATGGCGGCGATCCGTGTGTAAACAGAACATGGGAGGGGACGATGGAAGCAATGGTGTTTTTGGTAACTGCGACAGCGGCTGGGTTTGCGATCCTTCGGTTTCGGGAGTCGATCCGAGATCTCTTTCAGACGAAACTCGCGCCGACACGAAAAGAACAGTACTCGCTCGCATTTCCCAGGGAGCACGCGACGGACGCTTTTTGGAAGATCAAACGGGAGCAGCTTATCGTGGTGGCTGTCGTCGTGGTGTGCGGGGTACTACTGGCTCTTCTGGCGCCTGAACAGGAAGAGGACACGATGGGCGAAAACGGAGCCATTGCGCGGCCGGAATTCTCCGCAGGGAATATGCGCGTGTATTTGCAGGTGAAGGGGGAAAGTGAGAGTGACGCTTTTGAGAGAGAAGTCGCACTGTCGGTAGGAGAGAAACAGCCGGACGCACAGGGGCTGGAGCTGCTTTTTGAGGAAGGATTTGCGGAAGGGGAACGCCTGTTGTCGAAGGGCAATGCTTCCCTTTCGAGGATCGAGCATAATCTGGATCTTCCGGAAGAGATCGGGGATTATCTGAAGGCGAATTGGAAGTCCGATGCGCCCGAATATCTGAGCAGTTTTGGGCGCATCGCAGAGGAGGTGCCGGAAGAGGGAGTTTCGGTTCACATGAAATTGACCTTGTCATTTCGGGAGCAGGAGAGAGAACGCGTCTACGATCTGCGCGTTTATCCGAAGGCGGATGAGAGATCCTTCGCCGAGCGGCTGGAAAGTTTCATACAGGAGGAGGCTGAAAAGGGCGACGCGGAGGCACATTTGCCGAGTGAGTTCGAAGGGTTTTCATTGGCGTATGCGAAACCGCAGGGGACTTCGACCCGCGTCGGGATTCTGGCACTGGCCATCTGTGCTGCGGCTCTTCTCTATGTTTCGAGGGGTAAGCAGTTGGAACGGGCACTGGATGAAAGGAAGGAAAGTCTGGAGCGGGATTACCCCGAGATCGTTTCGAAATTGACGCTGTATTTCAGCGCAGGCATGACCATTCGCACTGCATGGGAGCGGATGGTCGGAGAATATGAGAACACACGGGAACAGACCGGGTGTACGCGCTATGGTTATGAGGAGATGAGAAGGACGCTCTCCGGTATGCAGACCGGTACATTTGAGGGTGAGGCATACGGACAGTTCGGTCGGCGGTGCGGTAGTTACGGTTATCTAAAACTGGGTACTCTTTTGGAGGAAAATGTGCGCACGGGACTGGCAGATCTGCCGAAACTTTTGGAAACGGAAGTAAATGCAGCCCGGGATATGCGGCTTCTGCAAGCGAAACAAATGGGCGAAAAAGCGAAGACTAAGCTCTTAATGCCCATGTTGCTGCTGCTGGTGATCGTCATGGTCATCGTAATGGTGCCGGCTTATCTTAGCACCGGAATATGATAAAAACAGGCGACTTTAGTCGCGGAAAGGAGCAGTGTATGGAGGAAATGATGCGTTCTATGATGGAGGAGTGTATGGTAAACGGTTCGGAGGAGGACCACTCGGAGACAGAGTTCGAAGAAAAAGTCCTGCTTATGCGAGAAGAGGAGGAAGCGGAAAATGAGGAGGAGATCCCCGGTCTGATGAATGACAACCGGGGCATCGGGGTGATCGAGATGGTATTGATACTGGTCGTTTTAGTCGGCCTGGTGCTGATATTCAAAAACCAATTGAACTCGATCATCAGCGATGTGTTTGATAAGGTGAATTCGACGATCAACAGACTATAAGTACAGGAGGAACTGTCTATGCGTGCGAAGAAGGGGCTCAAGGGAGTGATCACGGTCTATGTTTCACTGGTTTTCCTGTTGGTGATGAGCTTGCTGGCGGCTCTTTTGGAAACCGCACGTGTGTATGGCCTTCGGGTACGCCTGCAGATGGCGTCACGCGGAGGCTTGGACAGCCTGTTTTCGATGTATTCCAAGCCATTGTTTGAGAACTATGGGATCCTGATGCTGGATGAAAGTTTCGGTTACGACCAGCCCGTGGCGGATGCATTTAAGAATGTCATTCGCGAGAATATGAAGTACGATCTGGATCAGAATAAGGGGATGATCCTGGGACGGACGTTTCAATTGTTCGATCTGCATTTCGAAGATATGGAGATCACGAAAACAATACGCGCTGTCGATGACGGCGGTGTGTATTTTGCGCAGAGCGCGATCGACATGATGAAATACCGCGTTCCGGCGAGTGCGTTTTCTTCTTTTACGTCGATCCTCGGGATGTATGAAAATGCAGAAGACGCGAAGCAATCGATCGAGGAAGGGGGCGGAGCCGTCGAGAGCGAAGACTGGAATACGTACGTGACCACGGCCGCGCCGGAGACATTGCCTGCACCGGAAAGCACGGTGGTTGTTTCAGAGGCAGGAACGGTGGGGAGCGTGGCCGAAACGGGAACAGGAGAGACAGAGGCTCCTGTAACGACTGAGGAAGCCACCACGGTCGATTACAACGCAGAGGCGGATGAGGCGGTCGATAAAAGCATCATCGGCGTCGTAAAGGACTTCCTGAAGGGCAATGTCCTGAAGATCTATGGCCTGAAGGATGCCGAGATATCCAAAGGAAAGCGAAATATCAAAGAGGCAGTGTCGAAGAAGCATGGAAAGGATAAGGTCTCGGAGATATCTGAGGGCGTGATGAGCGAGGCGGTGACGGACTTTCTGTTTGGGGAATACGTCATGGAATACCTGCAGGATTTTCAGGAGCAGAAGAATAAAGAAAAGAAGAACGAGGGGCAGCTTCGGTACGAGGTGGAATATGTTCTGATCGGAAAGGACAATGATAAAGATAATCTGCTCGGAGTGCTTAACCGGATCTACGGAACGCGTGTGGCGTTTAATTCATTTGCCGTGCTGGCGAACCCGCAGTGCCAAAAGGAAGCAGCAGCGACTGCTTCTGCGGTCATCGGTTGGACGGGAATCGTCCCGCTGGTGCTGGGCGTGCAATGGTTGCTTCTGGAAACGATGGCGCTCGCGGAGAGCGTTCTCGACATGCGCGCGATCGTGGACGGGAAGAAGATACCCTTGTTTAAGTCTGCAGCGCAGTGGAGCGTCAGGCTGACGAACGGAGTACAACTACTGACCTCCGGCGCGCAGAGTAAAGAAATGGCCGGAGGCTTCGATTACCAAACCTATGAGAGGATCCTGCTCTTTTTCGAAAAGAATAAAAGCAAATATCTGCAGACCATGGACATTATCGAATGGGGCATGCAGAAGAGCGATCCTGGCTTCCATATGGATGACTGCGTTTATGCAGTTGAGATCGAAGCGCAGGCTTCGGCAGGGAGATTGTTTTCCAAACTGATCGTTTTAGTACCGACACTCTTTTTACCGCATAGTTACTCCTTTATGCAAAAGGATGCACGTAGTTATTAACAGAGACAGGGGGTGATATCCGATGGCCTTTCCGAAAACAGTATGCAAAGCCTCTGAAACAGGTGAATACAGAATGGTTTCGTTCAGCGACCTACCGCTCTCAAACATAAGAACAACTACATCCCATTCGGAAAGGGCATCCGATATCACCCCCGGCCGGCGCAGGGTAGGTGTAAAAGGAAGTCTCACGATCGAAGCGGCGCTGGTGCTCCCGATCGTTGTATTTGTCCTTCTGGGAGTCAGTTATTTCTTTCGCGTCATGGCGATTCAGACGAGGATCGCGGAAACGCTGAATCGGGTCGTTGAGGAGATCACCGCTTGCGCCGATCTCGGGGAGAAGATGCCCGGGTTATTTTCAACCGAACAGGATGGGACCATCCTGACCCGGTCAGAGGAAGACGCACAGCAGGAGATCCTTTCTAATTTCAACGTTTCGGTGAGCGCGGTCGCGCGGCATGGGCTGGAGATCGGTCTGCTGAATGTTTTATTTGATCGATACCTCGCGAAGGACTACCTGGAGGCTTCGCCCATCGTGGACGGGTCCCGAGGTCTGTCTTTTAATGGAACTTTGTTGACTCCGGATACAGAGTATCTCGATGCGCATGTCAGTTATACCGTGCATCTCTGGGGATTACCGCCGGGGCTGAATGAGATCGATCTGTCACAGCGGTGTCGCAGACGATATTGGCGTGGATATGACACGTCGAAAAGCGAGGGGCAACAGGACGAAGAGACAGTATATGTCACGGAATACGGACGTGTCTACCATTCATTTCGCGACTGTTCGAATTTGAACCGAAGCATTAAGACGGTAGCAGCCGACCATGTTTCCGAACAACGGAATGAATATGGCGGGAAGTACAAAGCTTGTGAGTTTTGTATACGAAACCAGAATGACGTATATTACTATATCACGACCGACGGCGACCGGTATCATTCCCGCACGGATTGCGGTGCATTGATCCGATACATCCATACGGTCAATCGTTCGGAAGTCGGCACGAAACCGTTGTGTTCCGTGTGCGCGGCGCGTGAGGAAGAAAAAAGGAGAGGGGCAATACCGGGAGGAGGTTAAGCATGCGTGCCATTTATTCGGTCGGAATGTTTTTGATGCTTCTGGTCGGGAGCATCGAGGATCTGAAGGATCGCCGTATCAACCCGTATTGGCTCCTCCTTCATGCCGGTTTCGCTGTGGGGGCGAGGCTTGTTTTCGGGGAGATGATGCCGGGTCTGTCAGGTATAAGCATCGGCGTTTTACTGATCGGTGCCGCTTTTGTATCGCGACAGAAGGTCGGATACGGAGACGGTCTGGTGTTCGTGGTGTGTGGCCTGTATCTCGGCTTTTGGGCGAATTTCAGTCTGCTGTTTCTTTCGCTGTTGTTATGTGCTCTGGGAGGATTATTTCTGATGGCGATCGGTAAGATTAAAAAAGGGCAGGCGCTGCCGTTTATTCCGTTTGTGATGGGAGCATTTGTCTGTGCGATGGTTTTTGAGATCGTCGGATAGAGGATAAGGAGAAGCTATGGAAGGTGTGGATCAGGCAAAAAGCGGCCGGCCGTTCTGGGGTGGTGCCATGGTCGTGGAAGCATCCTACTTATTTCTTTTGATCTTCCTGGTATTTACGGTCATCGTATGTGAGGGCGCGTATCTGCACGATTGTTATATCCTGTATGCGAAGGCGCAGAAGTGCGCCGTGGATGTGACGAAAGAAGTTGTGAGCGATGTTGTGGACGGAAAGATCGATCTGGCGGCCTGGAAGGATAGGGGCTTGCTCTGGCAGGTGACCGACGGGCACACGGACCAGGAGACAAAGGCAAAGAAAACACTTATGGATCAGGCGAATGAGGGGCTCCTGTTTTCTCAAAAGATCGATGCAGAAGTGGCAGTTCGCGCCTATGAGGTGGAAGTGAAATATCATTTGAATTATTCTATGCCGCTCATGAATGTGTTTTATCATTTTCACCTGACACCGCCGAGGGAGACCACGATCACGGCGGTCGCAGGCTACGTGGAGCAGGAGGAGTTTTTGCGGCTGCTCCACAGCCTGTTCATGAAGAAGAAAGCGTAAGAGTCATCGCAACGGGAGGATAGTTATGAAGGTTGAATATGGACGGAGCAACTACTCCGGGACCACATATATGATGTTGGTGCAAAAGGATCGGCGCGACGTCGATTACCAATGCCGAATGGTCATAGATAACGAGTTGGGCCCTTTTGTTCCGATGACGATGCAGATGCGAGACAGCGATGTGGTCCTGTGTCTGGACATTTCGTCCAGGCAACCGTTGTCGCGGCTCTACGAGCGTCGCACCATGGATGTCTGGCAGATCCGACGGCTTTTGGAGGGGATCGCACAGGCCTGTGAGGTAGCAGAGCAGTATTTGATGGACGTGGACCGAATTCTGCTGGCTCCCGAATATATCTTCGTTGAGCCGGAGCAGGACCGCTGCCGTTTTGCGTTCGGCTTTGAGAAGGAGACTACATTTTCCGAGGAGTTATCCGGGCTGTTGTGCTACCTGCTGGATCACATTTCCCGCGATGACTACGAGTGTGTCGGGCTAGCGTACAATTTGTATCAAGAGAGCCGGAAGAAGACCTGCGGGATCCGAGATCTTCTGGCTATCGCGATGAAAGACAAAGCGGACCCTGTCTCACAGTCGCCGGAGGTAAAATACATGAACTCCGATCCGGTGAAACCCATCGAAGTCTTCGATATGGATCCCGGCGAGGTGTTTCGGTCTGCTGGGGAACCCGTGACGGAGCAGGGCATGGGCGCGCGGGAGAAGGCCGGAAAGGAGCATAGGGTCCTGGGCTTTCTGCCACCGCCGAGGGAGAAGCGTGAGATGGCCGGAACTGCTCGTTCTAAGATCGGCAGAAGGATAACGGAGCGCATCCCACCGCAGATCTTGTGGCATATCCGAATGTTTCTGTATTCCGTCGCAGGCGCCATACTGCTGACCGGGATCTATTTGTCGACGGCAAAGGAACGGACCGGTCGGGAGAAGATGATCTCAGCCGGAGGGATCGTTCTGGTCTGCTTGGCTGTGGGACAGGTGGCCGCGTTGTATCTTCAAAAGAAGAACGGTGCGAATGAGGATCGGGCGCGGGGATCCAAGGATCATAGCGAGACAGGTATCCTGAACTTCGATGAGAATTACGCTGCCGAGGGGGACTTCTATCCGGACGACACGGAGAATGATCGAATAACAGCGCGTACGACACATCCGATCAATGCAAAATGGACGGAGATAACAACTGAGTTTAAAACGGAGCGGTTGTTCGCACGTGGCTCCGGGAAGGACAAGGGGTGCCTGAGAAGCCGCGTGCCCGAGCGCACGTCTGACATCGTCCCGGATCATTTTCCATATATAATCGGCAAGCTGGAGGGGGCGACGGATCATTGCCCGAAGAGTCCGCTGATCAGCCGCCTGCATGCCCGGTTGGAGCAGCGGCCGGACGGGGTGTACATCATCGATCTGAACAGTACGAACGGGACGTTTATTAATGGGAACCGCCTGTTGCCGTCGCAGGAAGTCAAACTCGCTCCCGGAGATGAGATCGCTCTGGCAGATCTGCACTTTTTTTATGAAAAGGGAATACAGTAGCGGAGCGGTGTATGCTTTTCAAATTTCCTCAGTCTTGCAAAAACTTCGAAAAACAGGTATACTGTCAGTAACAGTTTTAAAGAAATGAAGGAAAAAGAAGTTGCTGATCAAGTTAGAAAATGCCCTGATCGAGTCGGGTTATCTGCGTGGAGAGGCCAATGAAGACCACACCGTGAGTGTGTTGTTTAAGCTGACGAAGCTGGGCCTGTTTTATATATGTTTACTGGATGATACCCGATCGAATGTCGAGAAGCGGGATGTTTTTACCCGTGACCGACTGAAGGAGATGGGGGACCGTATCGCGGAGAAATATCCGCAGTATGTGCGGGATACGTTCGGGCTTCTGGTCGTGATGACGTCGAATTCGTCGGAGAGCCGGATGAAGCTGGGAGAGGACGTGCCCTTCTGGATCGTGGACGTCCCGAAGAAAAACCTGATGATCTATGACGATCAGCCGGGTACTTTTTTGGATGCGCGGACGATCATCGAGAGCCGCCTGACGGCATCACCGTGGAAGAACCTGTTTAAACAACTGAAGATCCTGTTGTCTCCGGTCAATATCGGCCTGATCCTGGGCTGCATCGGGGTTTTTATCCTGCAGAAGATCTTTGCGGGTGGAGACGATATCGGAAAACTCGAACGGATCGGAGCCATGCATTCGCGCACGTTTTTTGAAAACCGTGAGTACTGGACGGCGGTCACGCATATCTTCCTGCATGGAAGTTTTCAGCACCTGTTCTTCAATATGGTCTCGCAACTGTACGTCGGAAAACCGCTCGAAGTTCTGCTCGGGAAGGTACGGTTTATACTGTTATATCTGCTTAGCGGTATCGGTGCGGGCATGATCAGCCTCGCCATGTATATCCACAACGGTGAAAATGTCTACAGCCTGGGCGCCTCCGGCGCCATCAGCGGCATGTGCGGCGCGCTGCTTTGCATCCTGTTTTTGAACCGCAAGCGTTTGAAGAAAGTGCCGTATATTCGATATCTGATCTTCCTCGGCATCGTAGTGACGAATGGAATCAACACACCCGGGGTCAACTGGATGGCGCACGCCTCCGGGGCTGTACTGGGTATCATCTTCGCGCTTCTGCTGTACGGCATTCCCAAACTCAGAAAAAGAAATGCCGAAACAGAGGAGTCAGACGGGCAGATCGGAAACCTGGGAGCATAAGAAAACAGTGCGGTTTAAACCGTTTCTGAAATAAAAAAGAGATGCCGATCCGGCATCACCACATAATGTAAAGGGGGAAAACAAATGAGTTTTCGTTTTGGGGTTTTAGGAGCAGGGCGTATCTCGAATAAGTTCTGTGATGCAGTTGCAAGGATCGAAGGCGCGGAAGTCGTTGCGATCGCCAGCAAATCCATGGAGAGAGCCAAGGCATTTGCCGCGGCCAATGCGATCCCGGCGGCGTACGATGACTACACCCGGATGATCGAAGAGATGAAGCCGGATGCAGTCTATATCGGCGTCACGACCAATGCACACTATGAACTGGTCATGCTGTGCCTGGATCTGGGCGTGCCGATCCTGTGTGAGAAGCCGATGTTCACCGACATGGAGCAGGCGAAGGCGGGTCTCGCAAAAGCTGCAGAGAAGAAGGTATTTCTGATGGAGGCGATGTGGAGTCGTTTCCTGCCTGCAATCAAGAAAGCAAAACAGTGGGTCGAAGAAGGAAAGATCGGCACACCGACATATTCCAACTTAGGCATCGCCAATCTGATGAATAAAGATCCGGAGGATCGCTTCTACAGCGCGGCCCTCGGCGGCGGATCCGCATACGATCTGGGCGTTTACGGCTACGACATCACTACCTTCGTGCTGGGCGACATCCCGATCGATCAGGTGGAGGAGTACTCCATCTGGAGTGAGACCGGCGTGGACATTGAGAACCACGTGGTCATGCGCTACCCGGATGCGATCGCGACGTTCGATTCGAGTTTCATCAGCGTTCTGGACGAGCGCCTGATCGTCTGTGGCGACGCGGGCATGCTGATCGTGCCGCATTCGCACTATGCGACCGAAGCCTTTCTGTACGACAGCAACCGCAACCTCGTCGAGCATTTTAAGGATGAGGAAACGGTCAATGGTTTCGTTTACGAGATCATGGAGGCGATGCAGTGCATCCGCGATGGAAAACTCGAAAGCAGCGTGATCACGCATCAGGATACGATCGCGAGCACCCTGCTTTATGATAAGGTCAATGCACACAAACCGAAGGATCTTAAGTGATCCGGCGACCGGCGGCTGACGAACCGATCACAGAAAGCTCCGCTTTCACGCGAAGGCCATTGGGCAGTGTGCGAACAGGATAAATCAAAAAACAAGAGTATAGATCAAATCGAACAGAAAGGAAAAAGCCCGGAAACCGGGCCGGAGAACGAAATGGAGAATTGTATTTTTTGTAAGATCGCGAATGGAGAGATCCCGAGCACGACATTGTATGAGGATGATATGTTTCGCGTGATCTTTGACCTGGGTCCTGCTTCGAAAGGCCATGCCCTGATCCTGCCGAAGGAGCATTTTGCAGACGTGACCGAGATCTCGGAAGAATACGCTGCAAAGGTGCTTTTGGTGGCTGCGAAGATCGGAAAAGCCATGAAGAAGGCACTGGGCTGCACGGGCTTTAACCTGGTACAGAACAACGGTCTGTCCGCCGGCCAGACGGTATTTCACTTCCATATGCACGTGATCCCACGCTACGACGACGGAGCGAAGATCGCAGCATGGGATCCGGGAACCTTAGATCCTGAGGAAGCTAAGGAGATGCAGAAAAAAATATCAGAAGCGCTGGATTAATTCCATCACGCGCTCGACACCGTTACCGATATCGGCCTTCTTCATAGCGTCGATATAGGTCTGGCGGTTTTCATACAGGTTTTTGATGGCCGTTACCAGAGTCTCTTCGGTAACGGCTTCTTCTTCCAAAACCTCGGAAAATCCCTGCTTTTGGAAGGAAGCGGCGTTCAGGATCTGGTCGCCGCGGCTGACTGCCTTCGACAGCGGGATCAGCAGGTTCGGCTTCCGAAGCGCGAGGAGCTCGCAGAGGACATTGGCCCCGGCACGAGACAGGATCACGTCCGCACAGGCGTAGAGATCTTTGAGTTCCGACGAGATATATTCATACTGAACGTAGCCGTCGCGCTGAATGTCCGGTGCCAGATTTCCCTTACCGCACAGATGGATGATGTCGAACTGAGGGAGCAGGTCGTCCAGCGACGCACGCAGGTGCTGGTTGATGATGCGGGAGCCCGAGCTTCCGCCGATCATGAGCAGGATCGGTTTGTTGCCGGAGAGTCCGGTAAATGCCAGTCCCGCCTCGCGTGTACCGGTCAGGAGCTCTTTGCGGATCGGGCTGCCCGTCAGGACGGCCGGTTTATTCTTCAGCTGCTCCACGGTCTCCGGGAAATTACAGCAGATGTATTTCGCTGCGGAAATGCAGAGTTTATTGGCCAGACCCGGCGTCATATCCGACTCGTGGATGATGACCGGAATCTTGTATTTCTTAGCGGCCCGAACGACGGGAACGGCAACAAAACCACCTTTCGAGAAGACCACATCGGGCTTCAACTGCTTCATCAGTTTTTTCGCTTCACGATAGCCCTTCAGGACGCGGAACGGGTCGGTCAGGTTCTTCGCGCTTAAGTAACGGCGGAATTTACCGGTGGCCACGCCGTAATACGGAATGCCCTCGGCCTCGATGAGCCCCTTCTCCATGCCTTCGTAGGAACCGATGTAGGAGATCTCATAGCCCAGCGCCCGCAGTTCGGGGAGCAGGGCGATATTTGCAGTAACATGTCCGGCGGTGCCGCCGCCGGTCAGAACTATCTTTTTCATGATGAACCTCGATGGCAAATAATTGGAATGCGAAATGTCTGAAACCGATCAGGCTTCGGTCGCCTCGGCCTGTCTCTTCAGAACCTGACGGATCGCGCGCGCCAGCTGGTCGGGACAGGAGGTTCCCCGTCCTTTGCAGTCGATCTTCTGCAGACGGCGAATAACTTCCTCCGCATCCATGCCTTCCACGAGGGCAGCAACGCCCTGGGTGTTTCCGTGGCAACCGCCGACAAACTGAACGTTTGTCAACTTGCCGTCGACGATATCAAATAGGATTTGACGGGAACAGGTTCCTTTGGTAGTATAGGTATACATATCGTACCTCCCTGTGAAATATCGGGACACTTTCCGTGCCTCGGTGCATTCATGATAGCACAGAAATCCATAAAAATCCATAGGTGCGGATGCGGGAAATGCAAGCCATCCCGATTTGTTTTGAAAGGAATACAAATGAAACAAAAGACAGAAAACGGCGCTATGAGCCTCGGAGTTTTATTGATGGGCATCATTGTATGCGCCGGCATCTTCGGATGGGTCTACGAAACGCTTTTTTACTTATACAATGACGGGCAGATCGTGAAGCGGGGCTCCTGCTTCGGTCCGTGGATCGATATCTACTGCCTGGGCGGTCTGCTCATGTATTTTATGTGCCGAAAACTCACGAAAAGACCCTGGTTGGTGGCCATTTTGTGCGGTGCGATCTGCGGAGCCCTAGAATATGCAGCAGGATTTATCCTGGATCGGGTCAACAAAGGCCACTGGGGCTGGGACTATAGCACCGAAAAACTGAACTTCGGCAACATAAACGGATACATTTGCTTTCGGTCGGTCCTGACCTTCGCGCTTTCCGGCCTGCTCCTTTTCTATGTGATTCTCCCGTGGCTGGCGTGGTTACAAAAAAAGCTCGGAGAGAAAGCATTTTCACGGATCGTTGTAACGTTGGGAATCATCATCCTGATCGACATCGCATACAACGATATCGCTGCATATATGTTCGGAATGCCCGGCGCCGCGAAGATCTATCGTGACCTCGGCTGGTTTTGATGTCTGCATGCTTGCCATTTTCCCGTATTTTTGATAGAATGATACTGGCGTGGTGTGCGCTAAGTGGGGCCGGGATTTCTAAGCCCCGAAAGGATTTTGGTCAGGCAATGAAAAAAGTACTGAAGGTCATATTCGGTAGAGCATTTTATACCAGTTTCAGTTTGTTGCTTCAGATCCTGCTTATGATCTGGGCGACGGGACTGCTGGCGGGCAACTATTTTTACTTCTCGTTGTTGCTGGATATACTGGCTATATTGATTGCTCTGCGAATAACGGTAAAATGGGATAATATCGCTTACCGTCTGGTATGGGTGTTCGTCATTTTGGCGGTCCCCGTATTCGGGCTTAGTTTGTTTGCGATGTTTGGCCGAACCAGCATTAACCGAAAGACCAAAAAACACTATATGAAGGTCGAGGGTGAGTACCTCAACCACCTGGCCGAGTTTGAAAGCTGCCTGCCGCCGGATGACGATCTGACCGGATACGTTCATCGGCAAATGAATTACATTGACCAATACGGCGCATATCCTTCCTATCAGAATACCGACGTCAAGTTCTACTCGCCGGCGGAGGAGGCCCTGGAGGATATGTTTACGGCGCTTCGAGGCGCTAAGAAATTCATTTTCCTCGAGTATTTCACCATCCAGAACGCGAAAGTCTGGAAGACGATCGAGGAGATCCTGATCAGTAAGGTGAAGCAAGGCGTCGAAGTCCGCGTGATCTACGATGATTTCGGAAGCCTGAAATTCATCGATAAGGATTTCGCGAAGCGAATGAACCGTTACGGCATCCAGTGCCGTATTTTCAATCCGTTCATTCCGTTTATCTATGTTTTTATGAACCATCGTGATCACCGTAAGATCATGGTCATCGATAACGAGATCAGTTTCTCCGGGGGTTTTAATCTTGCGGACGAATACTTCAATCTTGAGTCGCCTTACGGTCACTGGAAGGACAGCGGTATCCGCCTGGAGGGCGATGCGGTGCGCAACCACACGCTGATGTTCCTCGAAATGTGGAACTTCATCAAGAAGACCGACCTGTCCGTGACGCATTACCTGGTGCCATATGCTTATGAAGCGAAGGAGAAAAACACCTACGTGCAGCCGTACTCTGATACGCCGATCGACCATGAGCCCCTCGGGGAAAATGTTTACATGAACATCATCAAGACGGCGAAGCATCATGTATACATCACGACGCCCTACCTCATCATCAGTGAGGAGATGAACCGCGAACTCTGTATGGCGGCGAAGCGCGGCGTGGATGTGCGCATCATCACCCCGGGTATCCCGGATAAGAAGAGTATCTTCCTGCTGACGCAGTCGTACTACGAACGCCTGATCCATGCGGGCGTCCGCATTTACCAATACTCGCCCGGTTTCATCCATGCAAAGCAGTACCTTTGCGATGATGAGATCGCGGTCGTCGGGACCATCAACATGGATTTCCGAAGCTTGTATCTGCACTTCGAGTGCGCGACCTACCTCTACCGCTGTGAGGCGATAAAGGACATCCGTCAGGACTTCGAGAACATGTTCCCGATCTGTGAAGAGATCACACTCGATCTGGCGAAAAAACATACCGGATACAAAAACTTCAAACAAAGTGTTTTGCGACTGCTCGCACCTATGTTTTAGGTCTGCTTAGCAGACCCAAAACGCCAGAAGTTTGATTTTCAGCGGAATGCCGTCAGGCGAGACGCAGAAAATATACTTCGACCCCCGAGCGAAGCGAGTCAGTTTATTTGTATTTTGCTGATACATTAAGGAGATACTGTGGAAACACATATAAAGGATCTGAAGATCAATTATACCATCACCGGACAGGGGAGCCACGTTTGCCTATTGCACGGCTGGGGGGCTTCCCTTGATATGTATCCGGGCGTGATCGCTAGCCTTTCGAAGACGCACACGGTGTATGCCCTGGACTTTCCGGGGATGGGTAAGAGCGACGAACCGCCGCAGCCGTGGTGTGTGGATGACTACACCGACGTGGTGACAGAGTTCCTGAAGCAGATGGGGATCACCGAGACCGCGCTCATCGGGCACTCCTTCGGAGGTCGCGTGATCGCGAAACTCATTGCCCGCCAAAAAGCGGGTGCGTCAGGCGCGTCTCCGGTCCGTTTCACGAAGATCATCCTGATGGACTCCGCGGGCATCAAGCCGAAGAAGAAACTGAAGGCGCGCTATAAGACCGCCACATACAAAATAGCGAAATTCATCTTCAAATGTCCGGTCATGACATTCCTCTATCCGGATTACATGGATCATATGCGTAAGCGCAGGGGCTCCGCGGACTACAACGCCGCATCGCCCGTCATGCGCGGGACGCTGGTCCGCGTGGTCAATGAAGACCTGCAGAAGGAGCTTTCGACCATCACCCAGCCGACCCTGCTGATCTGGGGCGAAAACGACACGACGACGCCGGTCTCCGACGCGTACCGCATGAAAGAGCTGATCGCGGACAGCGACATCGTGACCGTGCCCGGAGGACATTTTTCCTACATTGACTCGCCGGGGCTGGTTCTCGGAGCCATGGATGCATTTTTGAACGAGTGACACTTCAAACCGCGAGTGGGGCGGATGTCACAAAGGAGCGTAAAATACCATGATGATCACAATATATCAGGGGATCATAACAGCGATAATCACTCTTGCATTTATCGGTCTGATGCTGTATTATATGCATATGTTTCAGTTGAACTCCTACGCGGCTGACGAGCAGCTGCGCTGGATGAAACATAATTACAACAGCCTGTTGGGCCGTTCCATGGGTGTGATCCTGTCCATACCGATCCTGCTTTTATTCGGCAGGCACTGGTACGGGGCCGCGCCGGCGGCGATCCTGCTGTGGCTGACATTTTCCGGCAACCGCCCGCGTAAGGGCATGGCGAAGAAAGATTTTGCCGTTACGAAACGTGTAAAGCGCATGATGATCACGGTCTTCATTATTTATGCGATTTTCTTAGCCTGGCAGATCTTTAACATCGTAAACGGAACGGGAAATGATTTCTTCTTCCCGACGTTTTGCTGTCTGCTTATGACGCCTTTCGTTATCATCGCGGCAAACTTTATCAACCGCCCGATGGAGAAGCGGATCAACCGGAAATTCATCAACGAAGCAAAACAGATCATAGCCGAGATGCCGGCGCTTCGCACCATCGGCATCACCGGAAGCTACGGAAAGACCAGCATGAAACATTTCGTGACGAAGGTTCTGGCCGCGGACCGCAATGTTTACATGACACCGGGAAACTTCAATACCGAGCTGGGCGTTACCATCGCCGTGCGTCGGGATCTGAAGCCCTTGCATGAAGTCTTCGTCTGCGAGATGGGCGCGCGCCGCGTCGGCGAGATCAAGGCGGTCTGCGATATCGCGAAGCCGGCCTACGGCATCCTGACCTCGATTGGCCCGCAGCATCTGGAGACCTTCGGGTCCATGGAAAACATCATCCATACGAAGTTCGAACTGGCGGATGCTCTGCCGAAGGACGGCATACTGTTTGTGAACTACGACGACCCGGTTCTCCGGGAAGAAGCGCCGAAGAAAGGACTGAAGATCATCTCCTACGGTCTTACGTGCGAGGAAGCGATGTATCGGCCGATAAACCTGCATTGCACGGCGCGGGGCAGCGAGTTCGACATGACATTTCCCGACGGAGAGACCGTGCATTTCACGGCGCAGGTCATCGGAACGCACAATGTGCTGAATTTAGCCGGGGCATTGGCCGTGGCGGACACCTTCGGGGTGCCGAAGCAGCACATGGTGGCACAGGTGAAGCGCGTGGAGAGCGTCGCGCACCGTCTGCAGATGAAGCAGACCGGCCGCGGGATCCTCATCGACGATGCGTACAACTCGAACCCCGTCGGAGCGAAGGCGGCGTTAGACACGCTCGCGATGTTCGACGGAATGAAGATCCTCATTACACCGGGTATGGTGGAACTGGGGGAGAAACAGGAAGAATTAAACCGCAATTTCGGCCGCCAGGCGGCAGAGAATGCGGATGTTATCATCCTGATCGGAAAGCGGCAGACCGAGCCGATCTATGCCGGCGTGTGCGACACCGATTTTCCGAAGGATAAACTGTTTGTGGCAGGCGACCTTCAGGAGGGCCTTCGTATCGCGGACGGTATAAAGACCGACGCGCAGAAGATCATTCTCCTGGAAAACGACCTCCCGGACAACTATTGATCAAAGGAAGTATAAACACATGAAAATATCGGTTGGATTGTTTTTCGGCGGTCCCAGCGTGGAACATGAGGTCTCCGTGATCTCGGCGCTTCAGGCTTATTATGCATTCGAGGATGAGCGCTACGAGATCATCCCCGTTTATATGACGAAGGACAGCCGGTTGTTCGTCGGCGAGGAAGTCGGCGACATCGAGGCGTACCGGAATATCCCGGCGCTTTTGGAGAAGAGCATCCACGTTACTCTCGTGCGCGAGGACGGACGCACATATCTGCGTCAGGTGAAGTCCCGTGCGTTTAAAAAAGACTACAATCAGGTGCTTGACGTCGCATTTCCCGTGGTACACGGAACGAACGTTGAGGACGGCGCTCTTCAGGGCTACCTGCAGACCATGGGCCTGCCCTATGTCGGCTGTGATGTATTTGCCTCTGCGATCGGCATGGATAAATTCGCGCAGAAGGCAGTCCTCCGAGAGGCCGGCATCTCCGTGCTTCCGGCGATGTGCCCGAATATCGCAGAGTACCGCAAGGATCCGGAGGGCATCCTGAATTCGATTGAGAAGGAGTATGGCTATCCCGTGATCGTGAAGCCGAACAACCTCGGTTCGAGCGTAGGCATCCGCGTGGCGCGCGACCGCGCAGCACTGGAGAGCGCGTTGGAGTTCGCATTCGGTTTTGCGACCCGCGTACTGGTGGAGCACGCCATCGTGCATCTGAAAGAGATCAACTGTTCCGTGCTCGGTGACTACGAGACGGCGGAGGCTTCCGAGTGTGAGGAGCCTATCGCACAGGACGAGATCTTAAGCTACCAGGATAAATACATGGGCAATAGCGGCAAGAACGGCGTGAAGGGTGCTCCCGTTAAGGGCGGCGGCGCGAAGGGCAGTGAGGGCATGGCCAGCCTGTCCCGCAAGATCCCGGCAGAGATATCGCCGGAGCGTCGCGAGGAGATCCGTACATTGGCCGTAAAAACGTTCCAGACGCTGGGCTGCAACGGGGTGGCGCGCATCGATTTCATGATCGATACGGATACCGATGCTCTCTATGTCAACGAGATCAATACGATCCCGGGGTCGCTGGCGTTCTATCTGTGGGAGGCTGTCGGGCTTCCGTATTCGAAGATGCTGGTTCGCCTGATTGATCTGGCGCTTAAACGTGAGCGTGAGCGCGCGAACCTCACCTTTTCGTTTGACAGCAATCTTTTGGCACATGCTTCGCTCCCGAAGCACAATCATTAATATTTCGAGGAAACTATGAAGAAGAGAGAGATCGTAAGGCGGATCCTGTTTTGGGTATTTCTGTGTGTGTTTGTTGTAGCCGTACTGAAACTGGGACACATCGCCTACGTGTATTGGAAAAACAACCGGGGTTATCAAGACCTTCGCGACCAGGCACAGCTGAGTTCTACGGTGCAGGGGTCGGATCCTACGAAGGGTACCGGCTCGGATGTCGAGGTCATTATCGACCAGAGCGGGATCGGTCAGGAGGTGCTTACGAAAGAACCTCTGTCTGAGGAAGAAACAAAACGGAACCGGGAGGATATTCTGCCGCCGGGAAATAACGGCGTGGATCATGAATTCCTGCAGATGATGAATGCCGACTATGCCGGTTATATCGTCATTCCCGGAACAGAAGTAGACTATCCGGTCGTACAAGGAAGTGACAATTCCCACTATTTGCGATATGATTACTATGATAAGGAGTCGATCTCCGGCTGCCCGTTCATGGATTATCGCCAGGAGAGAGATTTTTCTTCCTTCAATTCTACGATCTGTGCGCACAACCAGAAGGACAATAAAATGTTCGGCACGCTGGATCGTTATAAAGAGAAGGCGTTTTGGGAGGCAAATCCCTACGTATACATCATGACACCCAGCGGAAACTATCGCTATAAGATCTTCTCCGTGTACGAGCAGTACTACGTTGATATGATCTTCAGCCCGTTGTTTCCGACGGATAGTTCGAAACAAGAGTTGATCGATCTGGCTCACGAGCGGGCATTGTATGATACCGGCATCTCGGTATCGATCACCGATCACGTTCTTACGCTGTATACCTGTACAGAGAATTCCGACATACGTTTCGTCGTACAGGCTGTTTGCGAAAACTATTGATACCGAATGCCCTCGGTACAGAATTAGGGCAGAAATGGAGTTTTAGATGAGTATTGCAGAGATTTTCGGACAAAATGTATTCAATGATTCCGTAATGCGGGAGCGTCTCCCGAAGAAGGTCTACGCGGAGCTGCGTAAGACCATCGACGAGGGAAAGACCCTGGATCCGATGATCGCGGAAGTCGTGGCCAATGCCATGAAGGACTGGGCCATCGAGAGGGGCGCGACGCACTATACGCACTGGTTCCAGCCATTGACCGGAACTACGGCAGAGAAGCATGATTCGTTTGTATCGGCGCCCGGACCTTCCGGAAAGACGCTGATGGAGTTCTCCGGCAAGGAGCTCATCAAGGGTGAGCCCGATGCATCGTCCTTCCCGTCGGGCGGCCTGCGCGCGACCTTCGAGGCTCGCGGCTATACGACCTGGGACTGCACATCGCCCGCGTTCTTGAAGGAAGACGCGACGGGCGTTCTGCTCTGCATCCCGACGGCGTTCTGTTCCTACACCGGCGAGGCGCTGGATCAGAAGACCCCGTTACTCCGCTCCATGGAAGCGTTAAATACACAGGCGCTGCGTATCCTGCGTCTGTTTGGTAACACCACTTCGAAGAAGGTGACCCCGATGGTGGGGCCCGAGCAGGAGTACTTCCTGGTCGATCGTGAGAAGTGGCTGAAGAGAGACGACCTGATCTTTACGGGACGCACCCTGTTCGGCGCGGTTCCGCCGAAGGCACACGACGTGGAGGACCACTACTTCGGTCAGATCCGTGAGCGCGTGGGCGGTTTCATGCAGGAACTGAACACAGAGCTTTGGAAGCTCGGCGTGTCCGCGAAGACGCAGCACAACGAGGTGGCTCCCGCGCAGCACGAGCTCGCGCCTATCTATGCGCCGGCAAACATCGCGGTGGACCACAACCAGCTCATCATGGAGACCATGAAGAAGGTTGCGAACCGCAGAGGACTGTCCTGCCTGCTCAGTGAGAAGCCGTTTGCTGGCCTCTCCGGATCCGGTAAGCACAACAACTGGTCGCTCTGCACGGATGACGGCATCAACATGCTCGATCCGGGAAAGCTGCCGCATGACAACATCCAGTTCCTGCTGGTTCTGGCGTGCATCCTGAAGGCAGTCGATACCCACGCGGATCTGCTTCGCGAGTCTGCTGCCGACGTGGGCAATGAACACCGTCTCGGCGTACACGAGGCACCGCCCGCGATCATTTCCGTATTCCTCGGCGAGCAGCTCGAAGATGTCGTTGAGCAGCTCATCAGCACCGGTAGCGCGACCAGCTCGAAGGTCGGCGGCGTATTGGAGACCGGCGTTTCCTCCCTGCCTGCATTGCAGAAGGATGCGACCGACCGCAACCGTACTTCACCCTTTGCATTTACCGGTAATAAATTCGAATTCCGTATGGTGGGTTCCCGCGACTCTGTCGGCGAGCCGAACACCGTACTCAACGCCATCGTTGCCGAAGCGTTCTGCGAGGCCGCAGACGTTTTGGAGAAGGCAGATAACTTCGAACTGGCGCTGCACGACCTGATCAAGGAATACCTGACCGAGCATCAGCGCATCATCTTCAACGGCAACGGCTATTCCGAAGAGTGGATCGCAGAAGCAGCCCGCCGCGGCCTTCCGAACATCAAGTCCATGATCGACGCGATCCCGGCTCTCACGACCGAGAAGTCCGCGAAACTGTTCGAGAAGTTCGGAATCTTCACGCGCGCAGAACTTGCATCCCGCGCGGAGATCCAGTACGAGGCATACTGCAAGGCGATCAACATCGAAGCATTGACCATGATGGACATGGCGTCAAAGCAGATCATCCCGGCAGTCATCGAGTACACCACCGGGCTGGCCGCTTCCATCAATGAAGTGACGGCTGCCTGCGCGGACGCGGATGTATCCGTTCAGACCGAACTTTTGATCCAGGTTTCCGACCTGCTTTCTGACATGAAGGTATCGCTTTCGAAGCTGGCGACAGCGGAAGAAACCGCAGCCGCACAGGTCGGAACGAAGGAAAAAGCACATAAATATTATGAGGAGGTCGTTCCTGCGATGGAGGCCCTGCGCCGCCCCGCAGATGAACTCGAACGTCTGGTCGATCGTCGGATCTGGCCGTTCCCGACTTACGGGGATCTGGTGTTTGAGGTATAGGGGGACATATGAAAAAACAATACATACTGTTTGATTTGGACGGGACATTGACCGATCCCGCCGAAGGGATAACCAAATCGGTTCAGTACGCATTAAAACATTTTGGTATCGAGGAGGAGGATCTGGAGAAACTCCAGCCGTTCATCGGCCCGCCTCTGGTTGAAAGTTTCATGGATTTCTACGGTTTTTCCGAGGAGCAGGCACACGAAGCGGTGACCTACTATCGCGAGTATTTTAAACCGAAGGGGATCTTTGAGAACGAGGTTTATAAAGGAATTCCGGAGCTTCTGGAGGAACTGACCCAGGCCGGTAAAACGCTGATCCTGGCGACTTCGAAGCCGGTCGTTTTCGCGGAGCAGATCCTGGAGCACTTTGATCTGCGTCAGTACTTCGAGTTCATCGGAGGTTCGGACATCGAACAGACGCGCGCGAAGAAGACGGAGATCCTGCAGTATATCTTGGAGGAGTGCCAGCTGGTCGACCTGACGGAACTGGTCATGGTCGGCGACCGCAAGCATGACATCATCGGCGCGAAGCAGTTCGGCATCGACACGGTCGGCGTGCTGTACGGCTATGGTTCCGAGGAGGAACTTAAGGAGGCCGGAGCGGACGTGCTGGTCGAATCTGTGCGCGAACTGGGCGAATACCTTCTGGAAGAAGAGTAACAGAGCGGAGGAAACGCTCCGTTGCATGAGGGATGCTATGTTAAATTGTATATATGAGGACAGTTCGATCTGGATAGTGGAGAAGCCTGCCGGCGTGGATGCGCAGGAGGGGCGGACGCTGTCCGACGATATGCCGTCCCGAATTCGAAACTATATGAGCCACAGGGAGTCTACTTCCTGTGGCCGTGTTTTACCTGTCTATGTGGGCGTGGTGCATCGCCTGGATAAACCGGTGCGCGGCCTGATGGTCTACGCGAAGACGAAGGAGGCCGCTGCGGCGCTTTCGAAGCAGTTCGCGCAGGGTGACATCCTGCATAAAGAATACCGGGCACTGGTCGCAGCACCCGAGGGTTCCTATATTTCCGCTGACCTGCTGGCCGGCATCACCTATTCCGATCGCTTATTATTCGAGCGTTCGGCCAATGTATCGCGCATCCTGACGGAAGCGGAGGTCACCGCTCTTCGCGAGGATCAGCGCTCGCAGATCAAAGAAGCTGTGCTCACCTGTCGTTTTGCGCAGGGAACCCCCATGTTTGCAAAAGAGCAGGAAGCCTGCACCGCCCGTGATGAAAGTCTGGTCGGCCGCTTGGCGGAGGTATCGGTTTTGTTAAAGACCGGCCGCCATCACCAGATCCGCGCCCAACTGTCGGCGCATGGTCTGCCCATCGTCGGCGACCGCAAATACGGTGTGCCCATGGATGGCGTGGGACTGTGCCTATGCGCCTGCAAACTGAGATTTAAACACCCGAAGACCGGAAAAGAGATGGAGTTTGCATTGCCCGTGGAGTGAATATACGAAAGTAATAAATGAGGCGGGGCCGCGTGCGGCTCCGCCTCAAAATAACAGTTCTCTTTATTCCGTGTTATTTCGCCAGTTTCTTCAGGAAGATCAGGATCGCCAGAATGATACCGATCACGCAATATGCCCAAACGATGGTACCTGCGATACCGACCAGAAGATTAACGATCGGGATCTTGCTTAAAACTGCTAACAGGATACCGAAGATGACGCTGGCTACGACGTAGCAGACGATGGAGATCAACAGACCCATCGGGGTATCAGAACCTGCGCTTAACGGGAAAAAGGGTAACAATGCTTTCATAGTATGCACCTCCTTATGTTATACTTTTTACTCCTGAGACCATTTTACCACATTTTCCTCCGGTGTAAATGGCAGGATTGTATTTTTTCATGTGTTATCATTGACTTTTATCGCTGAAACGTGTACAATGGGAAATCGTACAATTTAGGTTAGACTCACCGCGATGGGCGCACATTTGTGCGTGCAGGGCTCACGTGCGAGCTTTGTGTTTGCGATGAAAGGTGGAGTATCATTCATGAATTACGGTATATTTAAGGATCTGGCGATCATATTTGTTGCGGCAAAGTTTTTGGGGATAATGGCCCGTCGGGTAAAGGCGCCGCAAGTCGTAGGCGAGATCATCGCCGGACTGTTGATCGGCCCTGCGGTTCTGGGTATTGTTAATAAATCGGATTTTCTGGAGCAAATGGCGGAAATCGGCGTAGTACTGCTGATGTTCATGGCAGGCCTGGAGACCGACCTGAAGGAACTGATCAAAACCGGTCCCATGGCACTTCTGGTAGCCATGGCCGGCGTATTCGTGCCGCTCGGCGGCGGTTTCCTGCTGTCCAGCGTGTTTCACGGGTTCGCCCCGGTCGGCAGCGAGGAGTTTTTCCGCTCCGTGTTTATCGGCGTCATCATGACGGCGACCTCGGTCAGCATTACGGTCGAGACGCTGCGAGAACTGGGTAAACTTCGGGGAAAGGTGGGGACGACCATCCTGTCTGCGGCGATCATCGACGATGTCATCGGTATTATCGTCATGACCGTTGTGATCGGTTTCCGTGATCCTACGCAGGATGCTCTGCGCGTTGTGATCAACACGGTTCTGTTCTTTGCGGCAGCGATCGTGGTCGGCATCCTCTGTTACTATCTGTTTAAATATCTGGATAAAAAGAACCCGCATACCCGTCGTGTGCCGATCTACGGCATGGCACTCTGCTTTGCGTTTGCCTATGCGGCGGAAAAATGGTTCGGCATCGCCGACATCACCGGTGCCTACATCGCGGGTATCATCCTGTGCAGTATCAAGGACTCGAAATACATTGCGGAGAAGATGGACATCAGCACCTACATGGTTTTCGCTCCGGTATTCTTCGCCAGTATCGGACTGAAGGCGGACATCAGCGGACTGAACGGAACCATGATCCTGTTCTCCGTCGGATTTGTGATCGTGGCCCTGATCACGAAGATCATCGGTTGCGGAATAGTGGCGAAATGTTTCCGCTTTTCCATGCCAAACTCGATCAAAGTGGGTGTGGGAATGATGACTCGAGGCGAAGTAGCCTTGATCGTGGCACGAAAAGGCGAAGACGTAGGCCTTTTGGATCCGGTCTATTTCGCGCCGGTGATCCTGCTGATCGTCGTTTCGTCCATCGTTACGCCGATCGTACTCAAGCTTTTATTTACGAAATGGCCGGCAGAGCATGGCGAGCAGGAAACTGCGCCTGCGAAAGCCGCCGAGAACCAGTAAAAACATCCTAGACCGACGACCTGCACGAAAACCGATGAAGGAGGGACATCCATGCGGCTTGCGATCTACGACAACATCATAACCGTAGCGCTTACGATCGCCGCCTGCATCTGGGGACGGTTTCCTTCTCTATGTGTGATCGCGGGAGGCACACTTCTGGTTTTGTTTTCGCTCGCATGTGTGGATGAAAATGACAGTCTGTATATTCGTCTGCTTCAGTGGATATTCATCGCCTGCTTCGGCATCGCCGCGCAGCAGTTTTTCGCGTGCAGTCTGTACGCTGTTTGGAAAGAAAAGAAACTCCCGCTTCGCTTTGCGAGCGCCGGAGTCGTTTATATCATTATTACCGTGATCTTCACGAAGGGGGAGGCCCGTCTTGCGAAAAGCATCCTGGGTCTCCTTTTGATGTATGCATTGGCCGCGTTTTTCTATGCCATTCGCCGTCTGTTCGAATGGCTGGAGGAAAAAAGCTCCGAGACGCAGAACCAGATCCGGATCTCGAACCTGCGGGAGATGCATGAGAAGCAGCTGAACCGGAAACTGGTTCTGCAAAAGTTTATGGCGGATAAAAACGCTCGTCTGATGGAGCGTGAGACGATCAGCCGCAACATCCACAACAGCGTCGGTCACTCCATCACAGCGGCCGTCATGACGCTGGATGCGGCGGACATGCTGTTTGACGTTTCACCGGAGGACGCACGTCGTAAGGTCAATGATGCGAATGAACGCATCCGTGGCAGCCTCGAGTCGATCCGCCGGGCTGTGCGCGTGATGGATGAGGAAGCGAAGGAGGTCTCGCTGAATGATTTTCTCTGCGAGGTCGAGACCGTGGCAGACCGCTTCATTACCGATACGACCATGCGGGCGGACATCCTGGCGCCGGATCCGGTGCCTGAGCTGATGATCCCGCACGAACACGTGGAATTCCTGATCGGCGCGCTGCAGGAGTTCCTGACGAACGGCGCGAAGCATGGCCACGCGGATCGCTATCTGATCAGCGTTTCCGCGGACTCGGCAAACCTGCGCATGGAAGTGAAAGACAACGGGCACTCAGAAGATTTTTCTGAGGAAAATGCGCGGCAGAAGATCGAGCAGGGCTTCGGCCTAAAGAAGATTGAGTCCTATGTGAAGAACGCAGGAGGAACCTGTAAGTTTACGAATGATGAAGGCTTTCGGGCAACGGTCACATTGCCCGTGATCCATGAGGAAGAAGGAGGTGCGCTATGATACGGGTGCTTTTGGTAGATGATGAGACGCTGCTGCTCGACAGTCTGGAGATCATCCTGTCGCTCAATCAGATGGAAGTGGTCGCAAAGGCGCATGACGGCCGGGAGGCCCTGGAGATCCTGGAAGGAACCTCCTGCGATATTGCCCTGGTGGACCTGAACATGAAGGGTATGGGCGGCATCGAGCTCATCGGACAGCTGAAGGAGAAGCATCCGGCTGTGAAGATCCTGGTGCTCACGACCTTTTATGACGATAAGAACATTACGGATGCCATCGCGGGCGGCGCGGACGGCTATCTGCTTAAGGACAGCGGTAAGGATGCGATCCTGGGCGCGGTGCGGCAGATCATCGGCGGCGTGAATGTGCTGGATCCGAAGGTCATGCAGCGGCTGACCCTGCTGATGACGCAGAATGCGGCGCGTGGCGCGGCGGGCGCGGCTACGCAAGGCGAGACGAACGCGAAGGATAAGAAGACATTGACCGATCTGCCGGAGCTGACGGAGCGCGAGAAGGAGATCTGTGCGCTGATGGTGGACGGACTGGATAACAAGCAGATCGCGAAACGTCTGTACATCTCGGAAGGAACCGTGAAGAATTACATCTCCGGCATTTATGATAAGACCGGCATCCACGACCGCGTGAAACTGATCGTGGAGCTGCGTGGATGATCGTTTCCAAAAATGAAGTCCCGAATACTATATACGATTAGGGATATAACGCCTCCGAAATAAGAAGGCTTTGGATAAACTTTAGGAATTGTGGCTGTGGTCATGGACAATATATGACCGCAGTCACTTTTGTTTTATCCGGGACTTACGTATAATATGGGCATAACGGAGCAGCGACTGCGCTGCCCGGTGAAACAAAGATATGCTGCGGGCTTTGGAAAGGGCCACGGCAGAAAGGTGATTAGTGATGGGTCATTTATCCGCATGGAAGTTCATAAAGAACAACAAAAAGCAAGTCGCGGTGATCGTTGTGGCGCTGACCTTAAGCGTCATGGGCATGTATGTGGTCGGCTCGATCTTAGCTTCGACGCGGGAGTCCTTCCGGCCGCTTCTGGTTGATTCGCTCAAATACCAGATGTATCTGGAAGTGTCCGCGGAAACGCTCGACAAAGCCGTTCCCGGCGAAGCGAGGCTTTATAGAGAACGAAACCGGGAACTGGCTGCGAGACTCGAGCAGCTGCCGGAGGTGAAACGGGCGTACTACAGTGAGTGGTCGCAATTTACCGTGCACGCCTTGATGGGAATGCTGGTCACGGAAATGCCGCTCCTGGAGCCGGAAGATATTCCGGATTATCTGGCGCATATGAAGAGCAAACTCGTGGAAGGGCGGCTGCCGGAAAAAGATTTTGAACTGGTGGTGGACAGTGCCGTGATGCGAAACCAGGGGTACAGGATCGGGGATAAACCCGGGCAGGGGCTTTGGACCATCGTCGGTGTGTCGGATGGACCGTATATGTCCTGTGTCGGAACGACGGCACACGGCAATAATTCAGGAGTCGGCCTCATCGTGCTGACAGAGGAAGGCGTGGACAGCGCCGAAGATCTGTTTGCGAAGATCGGTGTTCATCTGACGAGTCTGGATCGGGTCTCGGCAGATGCCAGAAAAGGCCGCGAAATGTTTCAGACCGAGATCATCGACGAGATCGATGGCGCGCTGCTTGCGGTTCTGATCTCGGCGATCGCACTGCTCACGGTCTCCATTACCGTAGCGTATAATTCCTACATGAGAAACCGTATCAACGAATACTGCCTGTACGCGTCGCTCGGGTTTTCCAGAATGGATGTCTACCGGATGATCCTGCGGGAGATCGCCATTTTGTTCGGGGCGGGTTTGCTCCTCGGTGCTCTGTTATCCGGCGGTATCATTGCCCTGATCGATGTGCTGATCATGCATCCGATGGGGCTGATCCCGGTTTATATCGAACCGCGTCTGCTCTGTCTCATCCTGGCCGCGATGGCGGCCGTGATCGGGATTTTGCAGTTCCCGGCTCTTCTGTCTGTGCACAGGATCCGGACCATAGATATGTTGGAGGATTAAGATATGTTTGAGATCAAAAATGTCAGTATGATCTATGATATGGACAGCGACGAGAAAATGTATGCGCTCAGTGATGTGGATCTGAGCCTGCCGGATCACGGCCTGATCGGCATTATCGGCCCGTCTGGAAGCGGAAAGAGCACCCTGATGTACTGCCTTTCTTCGCTGAAAGAGCCGACGGAGGGAAGCATCATCTATAACGGCGAGGAGATCACCCACCTGACACCGGCACAGCGTGAGACCCTGCGCCGCCGCAAGTTCGGGTTTATCTTCCAGAAGCACTATCTGGTGCCGTACATGAATGCGTTCGACAACTGTGTCGTGGCGGCACTGCCCGTGGACGAAGGCTGCGCGCAGCGCGCAAAAGCACTGATGGAGCAGCTGGGGCTGCGGGAAAAAGAGTTTAAGAAGCGGCCGGCGAAGCTCTCCGGCGGACAGTGCCAGAGGGTAGCTATTGCCCGCTCCATGATCAACGGCCCCGAGGTCGTATTTGCCGACGAGCCTACGGCCTCTCTGGATCACGAGAACGCGTTCAATGTTATGCGCGTGCTGCGGGAGTACGCCGACGAGCATCTGGTCCTGGTCGTTACACACGACCGTTCCATTCTTCAGGATGCCGACCGCATCATTGAGATCTGGGACGGCAGAATCAGTGCGGTGAAAGAAACCGAGAGATAAGGAGCAGTTTATGAAACCGTTTTCAGCGCTTTATTATATCAAACAGAATAAAGGCCGCAGCATCACCGCAGCGATCATGTTTCTGTTATCCGTGCTCATGTTGATGGGTGGAAACTACATCGCGAGCAACATATGGGCCTTCGAGGAATCCGGAGAACGGCTGGATCGCTTCGTTACGCTGGGATATCTCTCAACCGATACGGATGCGAAGGACTGGGATTCCGTTCTGGAGGATGTGGCCGCGGATGATCGCCTGCAGTTGATCCGGGGCTCCGGATATGGTCATGGTTCCATTGAGTATACGACCGCAATGGGCCTGAGTATGTCCGGAAATGCCATGGTGTTCACCTCAAAAGATGAGATGGAGGAAGCCTTTAAGATCATGGAGATCGACTGCGACCTGTCGAAGGTAGAAGACTTCGGCCTGGTCTTAAGTTCCATGTACGCGAAGGCGGCCGAGGGTGTCGGTGTTTCGGTCGGGGATGTGCTGGATCCCGCATTTTCCGGAGCTTTTGACACTCGCTACAGGGTAGACGCGATCTACGAGGGAAATGATGTGATCCTGTTCTACCTGATCGAAAGCGAGAGAAACGTCGGCGGCCGCGTGCATGTCCACGGAAAAGACATGGATCACGCGCAGCTGGTACGATACCTGGAGGATCTCGTCGGGGATCGCAAGGTGAGTATTTCAAAAAAGGACGCAAAATCCGTCATCAGTGAATTCTTCGATGTTTTCCGTGTGATCTTCTATACGGCGATCGTTCTGATCGGTATTATCCTCTCGGTAAGCATTTCGTCCTGGTTTACCGGCCAATACATGAAGCGCACCTACGAATTCGGCGTCTATCGCGCGATCGGTCGTTCCCGCAGCGAGATCTTCCGTAAGATCGCTTCGGAGATCGCTCTGCAAGACCTGATGGGTATCATCGCGGGCGTGGCTCTCGTGCTGCTCTCCACGTTCCTGCTCAATGAACTGGTCTACCTTCCGGCCGGTATGTACCTTCCGTATATTAGCGACATGGGAATGATCGGAGCCGTGATCTGCAACCTGCTGGCCCTCATTCCGCTGATCTTCTTTAAGTCGCGCGCCATGAACCGCGCGGATGTGACGGAGTTCTAAGAAGAAAAATAGATAGGCTGGAAAAGCCCGCTATAAAAAGCAACCAACTCTCCGAAGAAAACGGGGGTTGGTTGCTTTTTTGGTGGGGGTTATATGGGGCAGAGGCACTTGACGGGAGGCCTCGGCCACCAAAAAGGAGGGAAAGCAGATTTTTGGTTGCTTTTAGCGGGGGTGTGGTGGCGAAAGTAGGAGGGTGCAGCCACCAAAAGGGAGGGAAAGTAGGTTTTTGGTTGCTTTTGAAGAGGTTGAGGTGGTGAAAGCAGGAGGCCTCGACCACCAAAAAGGAGGGAAGAGAGGTTTTGGTTGCTTTTGGAGAGGTTGGGCTTTGCGATACTTCAATTCCGAGATTAATTCTGTACAAACGGCGGCGCATGTGGTAAAATCAAACTAGATTTTTGGACGGTACAGCCTGTGGTTGTACTTCGTTGGGATGGAGTGCGAAAAGCGCTGAGAAACTTCAGACGATAGATGTATAGCGAGGGATTTAGAATGAAGAAGTGTAAGCGTAAGTGGAAGAAACGCGTGATGCTCGGGGCGCTCGCCGCGGGCGGAGCGTATGCAGTCGTAAAGACGAGGAACGCATACCATGGCATCATGAAAATGGTTGAGGAAACAGACGACGATGAGCGGAAGATCATGGAGAAATTCGCCAAGTCGTATCACTATATCGGAAGTGCAGAGGAGTTTACGGGGGCGACCGTGGGAGCGGTCTGCTGTTCGCTGCATCTGGAGATGCAGAACGCGCGGATCGAGAAGGATTGCGAGATCGAACTCGGTTGTCTGATGAGCTCCGTTGTGATCTTCGTTCCGGAGAAGGTGCACGTTGTTGTCGACGTGAAGATGAGATCCGGCGTGACCCGCTGGACTATGGAGAACGGACTTGCGCCGGGAACCGATGGTCCTACGTTGTATATTCATGGCACGGCACGCATGAGTTCTGTTCTGGTGCAGACACTTCCGTCTACGAAAGAGTCGGAGGAAAGCGCGCCTGCAGATAAGACCGTTGCATCGGACACGCCTTCCGAAGAGAGACCCGCGTCAGAAGAAACTAAGGACTTCGCGGAAGATCTTCCCAGTGGCGGTCCGATCGTGGATGACGAGCCGGCGGAGGAATTTGACTCGGACAATGAAACCGTCCGGGTGATCCACATCGCAGATCTGGACGAGGTCGTTTCGATTGCGGAGGCAGCTGAGCCGAAAATGCCGGAAACTTCAGTAGAAACGGACGAGGCCGCGGGAGCGGATGATACGGAGGCTTCTGAGGATACTGCAGAGCCGGAAGAAGAAACTTCAGAGGCGGAAGAAGCAGAGATTGCCGAGGAGGAAATTCCAGAAGCTGAAGAAGCAGAGATCGCCAAGATAGAGGAATTCTCCGAAACGCAGGCTGCAGAATCGGAAGAGGAGATCACAGAGGAAGAGGAAGCTTCTGAGACGAAGGCTGCAGAGCCGGAAGTTGAGAGCACACAGACTGAGAAAACCGCCGAGGCAGAGTCAGCAGAACCGGAAGAGGAGCTCGCCGAGGAAGAACTGATCGAGGCAGAGCCTGCGGAAGATTTCGCAGAGCTGGAAGCGCCGATAGAGAGTGTGCGGAAAGCGGTCGAAGAGATTTTTGCCGAGGGTAAGCCCGAGAGAGAACCGGTAGAGGAGTCGAAAGACGAAGCCACCGCCGCTCCGCTTGAGGAAGACCTCGACGAGGACGATGATTTCGCCGGCGATGACCGCCGCAAGCGGATGTCACAGGATCAGATCGACGCCATCCTCGATAAACTTGCTGAGGAATATGAGGAGCGCGGCGGAGAGGAATAAACATGCTGGAAGTAAACAACATATCCAAAATGATGGACATTTTCCCGGTCATCAATAACGTGTCTTTCACGGTCGACGATGGGGAGATGATCTCGATATGCGGGGATCCGTACGGCGGAGACCTCGTTTTGCAAGCCATACCGGGGCTGTTGCAGGTAAAGCGCGGCTATGTGAAACTGGACGATGCGATCATCGCCGGCCACGGGATGACGAAGAAAAGCGAGGACTATGTGGGGCGTTTTTCCTATATCAGCACCACAGGAACGCTTTTGTGGGAGAGAAGCTTCGATTACAACCTGAAATTCAGGCAGAAGTGGTTCGAGGACTATAATTCGCAACGCGCGATCGACGCACTCGAAGCATTGGCCCCGAAATTCAACCGCAGGAAGCGAGCGTCCTCGATGGGAGAGCAGGAACTTGCAGTCGCGGCCTTCGCCCTGGGCATCGGGATGGAGGCGAAATACTTCCTGGTGGACAATATCTGGAACGATATTCAGGATGGAACGCTCGTTGAGAAGTGTCTGGCGATGCTCGCAGAGCGTAAGCAACAAGGATGTTCGATCCTCGCGGTCATGGATGAGGCATTTTTATGCGGACCGGGTCGCGAGCACTTCAAGCGCATCCTGTATATGAAGATGGGAGCGCTGATCACGGACGCGACGCCGCAGACGAGCGTGGATAAACCGTTGGAACTTTTGATCGAAGAATGGAAGAGGGTGGCGAAATGATGCGATTTTTGGAGTTATTCCGTCTGGAAATGCGAAGCCTCCGGCTTCCGATGATCGTGTGGATCGTGGTCATGACGGCGGTCTGGTTCCTGGTTCCGACTTACATGATCTGGGCGATCGTTTGTTATGTATTTGCCCTAGGCGGTTTAGCCATGAAGTGGTGGCAGTGCCGCAGGGATTACCTGAATAAGAATTATGCGGTTCTGTACAGCCTGCCGGTGAACCGACAGCAGTTTCTGGCAGCCCGTTGCGTGGCCGGCGCGGCGTCGGGGTGGATCATCTACACCGCGTCGATGATCGTGATGCACGTATCCGACCGTTTCGACCTAAAATGGCTGGAGCGCGGACCAATGGAGGAACTGGCCGCATATGACGAACCGAGCAACTATCTGATGCAGTTCTGCACGAACCGCAGCGGCATGTTCTCCGTGGATATCGAACTCATTTTCCGCGTGGTCCTGGCCATGGCGTTCTTTTCGATGTGCATCGAGTTGTTCCACATCGCGAAGCAAAATTATCCTGTCGTATTTTTGATCTATGTTGTAACGAACCTGATCGTGCGTTTTATGTGCATCCATCACGTGGAAGGTACACAGGTCGTGATGTTTTTGGTGCAGCCCCTGGCTATGCCGATCACCCTGCTGTACTATGGGGTAATGGCTGCGATCGGAATGCGCTGTTTGAGGAATTATTATACCGGATTTGAGGGAAAGCCGGAGGCGATCATATCTACCGCCGGCGACACGTCCTTCTGATCCGGCCCCCGGGTTTGGGTTAAGCCCGAAAGAAAAAGATCGACAGATCGTGCAAGGAGTGGCATATGGCAGAGAAAGATGTGCGGCCGCAGGACGCCGGGAAATACGAGGTCCCGGGAGCGGTCACTTCGATCATAGAGAGGCTAGAGACGGCGGGCTATGAAGCCTACGCTGTCGGTGGCTGCGTGCGCGATATGCTGCTTTTTCGAGAGCCCAATGACTGGGATATCACGACGTCTGCGAAACCGGAGCAGGTGAAGGAGATCTTCCGCAGGACAGTGGACACGGGGATCGAACACGGAACCGTAACGGTCGTTATGGACCATGCGAATTACGAGGTGACGACGTACCGGGTGGACGGGGTCTATCTGGACGGACGGCACCCGAGCGGGGTTACATTTACCGCGAGTCTGGCAGAAGACTTAAAACGAAGGGATTTTACGATCAATGCGATGGCGTTCCACCCGAAGCGCGGATTGATCGATCTGTATAATGGACGCGAGGATCTTAAGCAGGGAGTGATCCGCTGCGTGGGCAATGCACGCGAGCGCTTCAGTGAGGATGCGCTGCGCATCTTGCGGGCGTTTCGTTTTGCTGCCCAGCTGGGCTTTTCGATCGACGGGGAGACCCTCGCGGCGGCGCGAGAATTGGCCGCAAACTTGGAACTCATCAGTAAGGAAAGGATCGCGGCAGAGCTGGTGAAACTGCTTACGTCCGATCATCCGGAGGAGTTCATGCGCATGTACGCGGCAGGGGTGACGAAGTATTTCCTGCCGGAGTTCACGGCCTGCATGGAGACGGAGCAGAACACGCCGTACCACTCGTTTAATGTGGGCGAGCATACGATGCGCGTGGTGTGCGGAGTGCGCGCGGACCGTGTGCTTCGGCTGGCAGCACTGCTGCACGACATCGCGAAGCCGAAGACAAAGACGGTCGATGAGAACGGGCGGGCGCATTTTTACGGACATGCGAAACTCGGCGCGAAGATGGCGGGGGAGATCCTCCGCGACTTGAAATTTGATAACGATACCATACGGCGCGTGACGCATCTGATCGAATATCATGACGATCGGATGATCTACGGCGCGGATGATGAGACCGCCGGGACGGAAAATGAGCGCGGACGCAAAAAGATCCGCAGGGCCATGAACCGGATCGGAAGCGAGGATTTCCTCCTTCTGTTGGAGATCATGCGTGCGGACGCAAAAGGGAAACTTGAGAAGCCGAACGAAGGGACCGAACTGGCCCTGAGGGGATTGGATGAGGCAGAGCGATACTATGGTGAGATCTTGGCCACCGGCGAATGTTTTTCGCTGAAAGACCTGAAGATCACCGGACGGGATCTGATCGCGATGGGCTATACACCCGGACCGCAACTGGGAGAGACGTTAAATGCATTGCTACAGGAAGTCGTGGAGGATCCTGCCCTCAACACCAGGGAGGAGTTGCTTAAGCGTGCCTCCGAACTGCAAAAAAGCTGATGGTTAAGCACATCTTTTTGTACCGATAGAGTGGCTCGCCACAATATCTTGTAGTTTCTTCAAAAAACGTATTTACAAATGAAATATGCCGTGGTATGCTTTTCCTAAAGGGGAAAAGCATGGCCTCACGGCATATTTTTCTTGGCTCGAAAACAAAATAATCAGGAGGTTACTATGAAACTTATCTATCAAGTCGAAGACAAACCGAAGACACCGCAATTGATCGTGTTTGCTTTGCAGCAGCTGCTCGCTATCATGACGGCGACGTTGGCGGTTCCCGTGATCATCAACGAAAATGTTCCCGCTGCGAAGATGAGCCCTGCGGCCGCCTTGTTTGGCGCCGGCGTCGGAACTCTGATCTACTTGTTCTTTACGAAACGTAAAAGCCCTGTATTTCTCGGCTCTTCATTTGCGTTCATAGGTTCGTTGACATCCGCGTTTGCAGGTGCATCCACCATAGCACTCGGATATCTGGGATTGATCCTCGGTGCGGTTCTCGCAGGCCTTGTGTACGTGATCATTTCCTTTGTTGTTAAACTTCGCGGAACGAAGTGGATCGAGAAACTGATGCCGGCTGTTGTTATCGGGCCTACCGTTGCTATCATCGGACTCTCTCTCGCGGGCAATGCAGTCGGTGATCTGACGTCAGCGATAAAGGCCGATCCGTTAACAGAAACCGTTGCGACAGATCCGAAAGTCGCGCTCCTGTGCGGATTAGTCACACTTGCGGTCGTTATGATTTGCTCCGCCTACGGAAAGAAGAGCGGAAAACTGATCCCGTTCATCTATGGTATCCTGGCAGGCTATGCCTTCTCGCTGATCATCACCCTCATCGGTCATTTGGTTAATGTTCCGGAGATGTATGTCATCGCGGAGGATTCCTGGGAAGGTTTCCTTATAGATGGTAAGGTCACGTTTCAGTCTTTCATTTCCATGCCGGAGTTTTCTTTCCTTAATGTGAGTGGAGCGTTTGGCGATTTTAATCTAACCTATTTCCTGACGGTTCTGGTTGCATATGCGCCGGTTGCATTCGTAGTATTTGCCGAGCATATCGCAGACCACATGAATATCTCTTCGATCATCGAGCGTGATCTGCTTAAGGATCCCGGTCTGGATAAGACCCTCCTCGGCGATGGTATTGGCTCCATGGTAGGTGCATTCTTTGGCGGCTGCCCGAACACTACTTATGGTGAGTCTATCGGCTGCGTGGCGATCACGAAGAACGCTTCTGTAGTCTCCATCATCGCGGCTGCCATCGGCGCGATCCTGATCTCATTCTTCAATCCGTTCATCGTGTTCATCAATTCGATCCCGCATTGCGTCATGGGTGGCGTCTGCATGGCATTGTATGGTTTCATTGCAGTCTCCGGTCTGAAAATGATCCAGAAGGTTGATCTGAATAAGAATAAGAACCTGTTTGTCGTTTCCGTCATCCTGATCGCAGGTGTCGGCGGACTGGAAGTTTCCTTCAATACCGCAAATGGTGTGATCACGATCACGAAGGTTGCCTGTGCATTGATTCTCGGTATCCTCACGAACCTGCTCTTGAAGAACGCTCCGGATGAGGGAGTATCCGAGTCCGGAAAGGTCGAGAAGAAATAATAAAACAGACCAATATATTTGAAAAATACGGATCGGCGAAGCCTTTGGAAGGCGACGTTGATCCGTATTTTTTTCGGACTGATATTTTGAAAAAAAAATCTGAAATCAAAACCGGGTCGGGATGATCCACAGGGACAATGCTTCCGCAGGATAGATGAGAGGCCGTACGGACGCCGCGATGTCGAAGATGAAGCGGTTTGTGTCGACGGTCTTTTCGCCGCAGTCGATGACCTCGACGTGGTCGGCAACGTAGCGCACAAAACGGCGGACCGGATTTTGCGCAGAGAGACGAAGATAAGCCAGCTCGTGGTCCAGAAAGCGGCCGCCCATATAGGCGGTCATATGGATCATGAGTTCGAGTGCCAGTGAATGCTCACTGATCTGAAGCTCCTCATGAAAGTGGTCCGCATACCTTTTCTTGATGTATCGTGCGATTTCGAGGGCGGGCAGCATATGACCTTTGCGCGTGCCGGTTACGCCGCGGCGCATGTGTGTGAGAAGCGCGCGGTCAGCGCGGACATGGACAGCCTGCCGGCAATAGAAGATGTGGATCTTATCATCAAAGGGTGTGTGATCAAAAAAAACCATAACATTCTCCCGAAAACAGGCCGAAAGATCGGCCGAAAACTAAGAGTAGTTTATCGCAAAAGTGCGAAATATGCAAGAGAGAGAGGATCGAATAGATCACGGATAAGGAGTGAAACGACTGAAAAGCAGGTCGAAACACGGGGGCAATCAGCGAAAAATCTAACGAAATCGCCCGAAATGGGCGAAAATAACGAAAAAAATGCCTAAATCAACTACGCTTACAAAAAAAAGTATGGAAATCCACGGCGGTTTATTGTATAATTAAGCAAATATAGCCTGAAGGAGGAAACGAATATGGCTAATTGTAATGTATGCGGTACATTTGTTCAGGAGGGTGTTAAGACTTGTCCGAACTGCGGATCTCCGATCGCCTCAGCTGTAGCTGCACAGGCTGCTCAGGTAGTTGATACGGCTGCTCAGGCTGTAGATCAGACAGCTGCTCAGGCTGCACAGGCCGTTGAAGGTGCCGTTAATACAACTGCAGCACAGGCTGCACCTGTTGCTTCATCCGCACCTGCATTTTTGGGCTCTATGGGAGCTGCCAATGGAAACATGGATGCTAAGAATAACAAAAAGCTCGATGCGATCGCTAACAGTCTGGATGGTAAGGATTTCACCGCGAACTACACGGCGAAGGATATAGAAGATAATAAGTTGTTCGCGATCCTTGCATATTTTGGCATTCTCTGCCTGATCCCGCTTTTCGCAGCAAAGGAATCCCCTTATGCGAAGTTCCATACGAATCAGGGACTTCTGTTGCTGATCATCGATGCCGCTTTGAGCGTTGTTTCTATTATTTTCAGCTTTATCCCGTTTGTTAAGTCGTTGATCGCTCCGATCCTGTTCGCTGTTTTGCTGATCTTCAGTGCTACGATGTTTATCTATGGACTTTTGAATGCTATTCAGGATCGCGCGAAAGAGCTTCCGGGCATCGGCGGCATCCGCATTATTAAATAATCAACTGATCATTTCCATGATCGTATAAAAAGGACCGTAATATGGGCGTTAAAGATCTTTGGAACGGACTGATGGTGGAGAAAAACCGCAGCCAAAAAATCATCGGTAAAGTCGCGTATTGGGTACTCTTTGTAATCTGTGTGATGTTTTTTTTCATCTGCCTGGTTTCGGAAGAGAGCTCGTTTCGTTTGCTGATGGTTTATTGTATTGTGGTGCCGATCGTTATGGCATTTCCCACGTACATCACTAAGATATCCGTAAAGATCCAAAGTTTCGGAACGGTGGCTTTTTTGCTGTTTTTTGCTTCGGCATACTGCATTCAAGCCCGCACGTTGACCCCCAGTTACGGTCTTTTTTTGGGCATAGCCTGTCTGGCTTCCCTGTACCAGGATATCTTTCTGAACCTGTTTCACCTGTTGTACACGATCGCATATTACGTGATCTGGTATGTCTATATCGATATCGGTACCGAAGGGCTGATCAGTACGACAGTAGAACTGGTCTCGAAAAAACATCCTGAAGTGGAGACAGATATCATTGAAGAAGTGATAAGGGAACTTCAGGGGTCCCCGGATATTGAGAATGTAGCAGAGCGCCTTCAGCTCATGATGCTTATAAGCGGCGCGCTCATGCTCATGGTGCTGATCTCGTGGAACAAACATCAGGCCGCCATCACCCGTAAGAAGACGAAGGACGTTCAGGATCTCCTCGAGATCGTTGAGGAGAAGAAGAATGAAGCCGAAGCTGCGGCGAAGGCGAAATCCGACTTCCTGGCCAATATGAGCCATGAGATCCGTACTCCTATGAACGCGATCTGCGGTATGAGCGAACTCCTCGCGAAGAGTGATCTGACCCCGCAGAACTCCGAGTATGTAAACATGATTCAGATGTCTTCGGAGAACCTGCTCCGCCTGATCAACGACATCCTCGATTTCTCGAAGATCGACGCAGGTCGCATGGAGCTGGTAAACGACGACTACGATCTGAGCGACTGCATCAACGAAGTGCAGAACGTGATCAATACCCGACTGACCAACAAAGACATCGCCTTTTTGATCGAGTGTCCGCCGAACCTGCCGTTGCACTATAACGGCGACGTCATGCGTATTCGGCAGATCCTCATCAATATCCTGGGCAATGCAGTCAAATTCACCAAAAAAGGTTACATCAAGCTATCCATCGACTTCCGTATCATGCAGAACAACAAGGTCAAACTGATCTTCAGCGTCGAGGATACCGGTATCGGCATTAAGCGGAGCGACATCCAGAAACTCTTCGGTGAGTTCATGCAGCTCAACACGAAGAAGAACCGAAGCATTCAGGGCAGTGGTCTGGGACTGGTCATCTCCAAACGAATGGCGAAGATGATGGATGGCGATATCAACGTCAAGAGTGAGTACGGCGTAGGCTCCACCTTTAATATCATTATCCAGCAGAAGCAGGTGGATGACTGGGTATGCTTCCGCACCCGCGAGACAAAACCGGTTCATTTCTATGTTTTCGAACCAAACGAGCACTATCGCGAAAGCATCCGGACGAACGTATCCTATCTGAACATGGCGATCGATTTTGTACGTTCCAAAGAAGAACTCCTGCAGCTGAAAAAGCAGGTCAAACCGGAAGAACGCAACATCCTGATGTTTGACTATGTTTCCGGCTTTTCGACGATCCGCCAAAACGTTGATAAATTCAAGGACATTTCCCTCGTGGCCATGACCAGTATCAACGATGTCATCGTGGACGAAGTGGAGAACGTCGTATTCATGCATAAGCCGATCAGTGTGCTGTCCATGGACGCGATCCTGAAGAACCGTGCCCGCTGGAACGTACAGAACGGCCACCTGCAGATGCTCAACAGTTTCTTCGCTCCCGAGGCGCGCGTTCTCGTGGTCGACGACAATGTTATCAACTTGCGTGTGGCAGACGCATATCTGCGCCGCTACCTGATATCGCCCGTGCTGGCTGAAAGCGGCGACGAGGCGATCGAACATGTGGAGAATGATCCGCCGTTCGATCTGATCTTCATGGACCACATGATGCCTGTGCATGACGGTATCGAAGTTACGAAGAGCATCCGAAACATCGGAAGCGAATATACGCGGAACATTCCGATCATTGCCCTCACGGCAAATGCGGTAAAGGGCGTCGAGAAACTGTTCCTCAACAATGGTATGAACGACTATCTGTCGAAGCCGATCGACTCGAAGCGCCTAAATCAGGTGCTGGCGCAGTGGCTGCCGCCTGAGAAGCAGCTGACCGAGCTGCCGGAGAAATATGCGAACATGCTCAAAGACCTTCCGGACGAGTCGTCCGTGGAGAGTGCGGACATCGTTATTCCCGATGTCGACGCAGCGAAGGCAATGCGCGAACTGGGCCACAGCAAGGAGGAATACCTGGATCTGCTGGAGACCGTCTACGAGGAGGGACAGAAGAAGCTTCCGCTCATGCGTGAATGTGTAGCACATGGCGAATGGCAGCGTTACATGATCGAGGCGCACGCCCTTAAGAGTGTGTGTGCGAGCATCGGCGCGGGTAATCTGTCCGTCACCGCGAAATCGCATGAGATGGCGGTAAAAGACGGTAACATTTCTTTCGTTCAAAAGGACAACGCGAACTTCCTGGCGGCGTACGAGAAACTCCTGACGGACATCGATTATTACTTCAAGACGCAGGAGACATCCGACGAGCAGAAGCCGGAACTCTCCACGCAGCAGTTGCGTGATGTCATGCGTGAAGTTGCGACCGATATCGACGAATACGACGGCGAGGCAGCCGTGGGTAAGCTGGACAACCTCCTCTCCGAATACAAGATGGACGAGGATATCCGTCGCCAGCTCCTGCGTATCAAGGATCGCGCGGATTCCTACGAGTACGAGGATGCCGCACATGCGATACTAAATTTAGCCCGTATGATAGCTGTTCGGTAAAAACTGGGCTGAAAATCGTAAAAATATCCGAAAATATATGGTTTTTTGATGGAAAATACTTGCACGTTTATCGGTAAAATGTTATAATGATAATGCCCGAACAGGGACAATATCTCGAAAAGGAGAACAGAATATGAATAAAAAACTTAGTTTGTCGCCGACATTGTTGTCTTTGCTCGGTCTGATCGCATTGTATTTGGGTGGCTGGGAAGCCGGCATCATCTATTTCATAGCGATTCTCGTATTTGAGACTGCCGACAGTGTTAAGATCAACCTCATGCAGTATGTAGTCGTTAGAGCGCTGATCTACGTTATTTTCAACGCGATCGCTTACTGCGGTGATGTTATTGGATGGATCTTCAGCTTCTTTGATAACAGCCGTGACCTTGCGAAGTGGAACATTTTCGATTATCCCGCTAAGTATGGTTGGAACGGTTTCCTGAACCTGGTTATCTTTGTATGGTTCATGGCTACGATCCTTAAGGGCAGAGTTGTTAAGGTTCCGACCATCCATGGTATGGTTGTTCGTAACATGGACTTCTCCGGTGCTACTATGCCGGCTCAGCAGCCCACTGACGTTCAGTAATTGCATACTTCGGAAGAGACGTAAGGTCGCTTCCTTCGGATGAATTCATCCGCATATCGGAATGGCCGCATTCATCGTACAACGATGCATGCGGCTGTTTATTTTCAGGCATAGTTTCGACGCTCGAACAAATGCCGGGGATTTCATGGAGGCTTTCTATGGGAAAGAATAACAAAAAAGGGCTCGGTTATAAGATGGGAACGCGGCTTGCGTTTTTCGGACTGATCCTGCTGTCTTTATTTGCGATCGGCTTTACGATCTGGCTCGGTTCGAAGGGACATTGGACGAAGAGCAACCTGTCCAGAAACGGTGAGGATGGGCATATCTGGGCGTTGCGCCTTTGGGCGTTCGTGACGGGTGCACTGTTCTTTCTGCACTCTACGTACTGCATGTACCTGGGTGGCTATAAGAGGCTCACAGCGCGGTTTTTGTGCTATGCTGCATGTGTTATGCTGATCATCAGCACATTCATCCCTTGTAAGACCGGAGAGGGGGCTTCGGATACGGATGAGTTCATTGCGAATATCCATCTGTTCGTTTCGTTCAGCTCCACCATGGTACTGCTTGCGGGTACAGTCGTATTTGAACTGTGGATGCGGTTTTCGAAGAAGATCCGCATGGTTGATGACCTCGTGATCACAGGCATTGCCCTGGGCGTAGCCCTGCTTTCGATCCTGATCTTTACGATCGTGACGAGTTTAGTCGAGGTATTCACCATTACTGCATTCTCGTTCCTCTGGGTGCGCTTCGCATGGAAACTCCTTCGCTGGGAGAAGGTCGCAGAAAGCCTGCCGCCGAAGCCAGGCAAGCCGTCTGGTAAGGACAGCAAGAAGTCGGTTTCGAAGTCGGAGAAGACGGAGAAAAACGATAAGAAGCAGGATGAGAAAAAAGAATCCGATAATCCCCTGGATTATGAAGAGGGATTGTGGTGATAGAACAGAAAGGTTAGAATAGCAAAAGGAGGTAAGAAATGGGAAGAAATGCACAGGAAGTGATCGCATTTTCCATCTATCTGGTGGCGGTGCTTGCGATCGGTATCGTATTCTTCCTCAAAGGAAGAAAGGAAAAGGGCGGCGATAAGTCCTATTTCCTCGGCAACCGTAACATGAACGGTTTTGTTGCTGCTTTGTCGGCGGGCGCATCCGATATGAGCGCGTGGGTACTCATGGGTCTTCCGGGTTCGATTTATTTTACCGGTATGGGTAAGGTTTGGATCGGTGTCGGCCTGCTTTTGGGAACCATCGCAGCATGGATTCTGGTGGCGCCCCGGTTGAGACGTCAGTCGATCCTCGCGGACGACTCCATTACGATCCCGCAGTTTTTGACGAACCGCTTCAAATCGAAGAGTCACGCGCTGCTGATCGTCAGCGCGATCGTATTCATCGTTGCATACTGTGTTTATGCGGCTTCCGCCATTACGGCGTGCGGTAAACTCTTTAAGGCTGTATTCAATTTGACCGATGATGCGAAGGTATGGGTCATGGTCGGAGCTACGGCGATCATCCTTGTCTACACCTTCCTCGGCGGCTTTAACGCCGTGTGCTGGACGGACTTCGTTCAGGGAATGATGATGCTCGCAGCACTTATGGCGGCACCTATCATCGCAGTCGTTGCCATGGGTCAGGCGGACTTCGAGCCGGTAGCCCCTGTGGTCACATCGGATAACTATTATAACCTGCTGTCCTCGGGAGATGTTAACTGGACCAGTATCTCCGACATCCTGACCGGTTTAGGATGGGGACTGGGATACTTCGGTATGCCCCATATTCTAGTCAGATATATGTCGATCCGCTCCGAGAAAGAAATGAAGAAGTCGAGAATTACGGGTATCATCTGGACCACGTTGATTCTCGTAATGGCTTGCGTGGTAGCTTTAGTTGCGCATGAATACTTAGGCGGTCTTCTGCCTGAGAAGGAGTCGGAAAATGTTTTCATCACTTTGGTCAGAGAACTGTTCCCTGCATTCATCGGCGGCCTTCTGCTGTCGGCGATCCTCGCAGCATCCATGAGTACCGCAGACTCCCAGCTGCTTGCATCTTCCTCAGCGTTCTCGGCAGACATTTATAAGAAAATGATCCGTAAGAATGCGAAAGATAAGGAAATGCTTTTCGTCGGCCGTCTGCTTGTAGTATTTATCTCATGTGCAGCGCTGGCTATCGCTCTCAGCCCGTGGAGCACCGGCATCATGGATCTGGTTGAGAATGCGTGGGGAGCATTCGGCGCGTCCTTCGGACCTGTCCTCCTTCTGGCGTTGTATTGGAAGCGCTTTACGTACGGGGGCGCAGTTGCAGGCATTTCGGTCGGATTTACTGTGGATGTCCTTTGGCGCATCTTCCTCTCGAAGCCGACGAACCTGTACGAGATCATCCCCGGTTTCATCTGCGGAATGATCGTTGCAATCGTTGTGACATTGAATACGAAGGAGCCTTCAAAGGAAGTTGCCGATATGTTTGATCGAGCAAAACAGCCGGTGGAGACGGAGAAATAAAGAACTGCGTTCTCGCTATATAGAATGGGCGCCGAAAGTACGGTGCCGCGAATAAGCCCAAGTCTCACCTTGAGACTTGGGCTTATTTTTGGGATTTTCGGCAGGCTCTTGTGGATGAATTCTCTTACTTGAGGCTTGTGGCACGTGCCAGGGGAGCGGCGGAGACCAAGCGGACGTGTTGGCCACCGGAACGGAGGAAAGAGGTAGATTTGGTGGCATAGTCAGTGGTTTTGTGGCTGGGTAGAGGCGTGGTAGCCACCAAAACGGAGGAAAGAGGTAGATATGGTGGCATAGTCAGTGGTTTTGTGGCCGGGTAGAGGCGTGGCAACCACCAAAACGGAGGAAAGAGAGGGAGTTGGTTGCCTATTTTGTAACTTCGAGGGAGGGTATCGATCGCAGCGGCCACCAGAACGGAGAAAAGAGAGTGGCTTGGTGGCTATGACTATAGTTTCGTGGCTGAGTAGCAAGAGTGGCGGCCACCAGAACAAGTATAAGAGAAGGATCTGGTTGCTTCTTCAGGAGATCACCACTGGAAATAGGATCGTGGATGCCACCAGAACGGAGAAAAGAGAGTGGCTTGGTGGCAATGACTATAGTTTCGTGGCTGAGTAGCAAGAGTGGTGGCCACCAGAACAAGTATAAGAGAAGGATCTGGTTGCTTCTTCAGGAGATCACCACTGGATATAGAATCGTGGCGGCCACCAAAACGGAGAAAAGAGAGAGGTTTGGTGGCTATGACTATAGTTACGTGGCTGAGTAGCAAGCGCAGCGGCGACCAGAACGGAGAAAAGAGAGAGATTTGGTGGCCTAGCCAGTAGTTTCATGGCTGGATAGCAAGTGTTGTGGCCACCGAAACATCGAAAACAGAGAGATTTGGTGGCTTTTTTAGAGAGTGATAGCAGGGAACAGAGGCGTTGCGGCCACCGGAACGACAAAAAGAGAGAGGTTTGGTGGTTATGACTATAGCTTCGTGGCTTGGTAGCAAGAGTGGCGGCCACCAAAACGGAGAAAAGAGTGTGGTTTGGTTGCTTATCTAGGAGGTGATTGCAGGGAACAGAATCGTGGCGGCCACCGAAACGACAAAAAGGGAGAGATCTGGTTGCTTATCTAGAGGTTGATCGCTGGGAACAGAAGCATGGCGGCCACCAAATCATCAAAAAGAGATACATTTGGTGGTCGGCGAAAGAAAATAGAGAAAATCTCTTGACAAGTTAGATGGGTCTAACTATAATAGGCATGTAAGTTAGCCGACACTAACTTCAGAGGAGTATATTATGCGAACATTGAAGGATGCGAAAATCGGGGAGAGGGTCATCGTTAAGAGATTAAACGGAGAGGGACCTATCCGCCGTAGGATCATGGATATGGGGATCACGAAGGGTGTGGAGATCTACGTTCGGAAGGTTGCACCGCTCGGGGATCCGCTCGAGCTTACCTTACGTGGATATGAGCTTACGCTGCGCCGCGCGGATGCAGAATTAGTCGAACTGGTAGAACCGGAGAGAAAGGAAGGCGGACCGCATGCAAAAGAATAAGCAGATTCGGATCGCCCTGGTGGGGAATCCGAACAGCGGAAAGACGACGCTGTTTAACGCGCTGACCGGATCCAATCAGTTTGTTGGAAACTGGCCCGGAGTCACGGTGGAGAAAAAAGAAGGTAAGCTGAAGGGGCACGAGGACGTGATCGTGACCGATCTGCCCGGAGTTTATTCGCTTTCTCCATATACTCCCGAGGAAGTGGTCGCACGAAACTATTTGATCGATGAAGATCCGGACGTCGTGCTCAACATTATCGACGGAACGAATCTGGAACGAAATTTGTATTTGACGACGCAAGTGCTCGAACTGGGTATACCGGTCGTTATCGCAATCAATATGATGGATGTCGTCCGGAAGAATAAGGACGTCATCGACACGCAGCAGCTTTCGAAGACGCTGCGCTGCCCGATCGTCGAGATCTCGGCGCAGAAACTGACCGGCATCAACGAGGCGGCGGAGGCCGCGATCGAAGCGGCCGGGGGCGAGGCAGCGACGCCGTTGCACATCTTCAGCGGGGCAACGGAGCATGCGTTGGCGCATATCGAGGAGGCTACGGTCCACGATCTGTCCGACCTGAAGCAGCGCTGGTATGCGATCAAACTGTTTGAGCGCGACGAACGCGTGATCGAGAAACTCGGGATCACAGATACGGTGCGCGCACACATCGAAAAGGATATCCGCGCCGCAGAGAAAGAGATGGACGACGACGCGGACGCCATCATTGCCAACGATCGATATAATTACATCGAAGAGGTCGTAAAGACCTGCTACAAAAAGAAGAGAAAGGGGCATGATACGACCTCGGATAAGATCGATCGCATCGTGACGAACCGTTTTCTCGCGTTGCCCATCTTCTTTTTGGTCATGTTTTTGGTATATTTCATCTCCATCTCGACGGTGGGGGCCTGGGGTACGGATTGGGCCAATGATGGCCTGTTCGGCGAGGGTTTCTACCTGTTCGGAATGAAGAGTTGTTGGATTCCGGGAATTCCGGTCCTGGTCGGCGACCTGCTCGACGCACTGAACTGCGCGGGCTGGCTGCGCAGTCTGATCATTGATGGTATCATCGGCGGCGTCGGCTCGGTTCTCGGTTTCGTCCCGCAGATGTTCATGCTGTTTCTGTTCTTGGCCTTCCTGGAGGCCTGCGGCTACATGTCCCGCATTGCCTTCGTCATGGACCGTATCTTCCGTCGTTTCGGCCTGTCGGGTAAATCGTTCATCCCGATGCTGATCGGGACCGGCTGCGGCGTGCCCGGCATCATGGCGTCGCGAACCATTGAAAATGAAAGCGACCGGCGCATGACCATCATCACTACGACATTTATTCCCTGCGGAGCGAAGCTGCCGGTCATCGGCATGATCGCTTCTGCCGTGTTCGGCGGAGCGGCCTGGGTGGCGACCTCGGCCTACTTCATCGGCGTGGCGGCCATCGTCATCTCCGGCATCATCCTGAAGAAGACGAAGCGATTCGCCGGCAAGGAGACGCCGTTCGTCATGGAGCTTCCTGCCTACCACATGCCGACGCTCAAAAACCTGCTGCATTCCATGTGGGAGCGCGGCTTTGCATTCATTAAAAAGGCCGGCACCGTCATCCTGATCGCGTCCATCGTGATCTGGCTCGGCAGCAATTTCGGCATAGTGGATGGCTCGTTCGGCTACCACGGCGACGCGATGGATCTGGAAGACAGCGTTTTGGGCATGATTGCCCGCGGTATTGCCTGGATCTTCGTGCCCATCGGCTTCGGCAATGTCCGCGAGACCATCGCGACCCTCATGGGCCTGCTCGCGAAGGAAGAGATCGTCGGCGTGTTCGGCGTCCTGGAATTCAAGGGGCTGACGCAGCTGGCGGCGTATTCGTTCCTGTTGTTCAACCTCCTGTGCGCGCCCTGCGTCGCAGCCATGGGTGCGATCCGGCGGGAAATGAACAGCGCGAAGTGGACGTTTTTCGCTATCGGCTACCAGTGCACGTTTGCTTACGCGATCAGCCTGATAGTTTATCAGTTCGGTCTGCTCTTCTCGGGCAATGGTTTCACTGCGAGCACAGCGGCCGCATTTCTGGTCGCAGGCGCAGTATTGTATCTGTTCTTCCGGCCGAATCGGAACCTTGCGGCAGGAAAATCTCAGAGCGTGTAAGGGAGAAACGAGGCACAGGTCGGTAACATTAAAACTATCGGGATCCCCGTGCGGTCACGTGGCACCGGGAGATGCTTGCAGGAACCGAAACACCCGAGTATTTATACATTGCCCGCAGGTTCGCACAGAGGGCCTGCCGGAACGGAGGGAACATGCTTCTTTGGTTGGAAAACAATTGGGGCACCATGCTGGTGGCCGCGATCCTTATCATGATCGTGGGGCTGGTCCTTTATAAGATGATCCGGGACCGGAAAGCCGGGAAGACCTCCTGCGGCGGAAATTGCGCAGGATGTGCGTGGGCCGGAAGGTGCCATGAGGCCGGATCGAAGCGCGAAGATCCGCCTCAGATACCCCCTCAGAATTAAGAATACCAGGGAAAATGCGGGAGGGAAGTTCCGAAAAAAGGAATTTCCCTCTTTCTTTTTCGCTTCCGATGCGTTATAATGAGAGACGGATTGCGTTATTTGTGACGCACGTATTGTATTGTTATAGTATCGGAGGTATATATTATGTTAGTATCCGCTAAGGAAATGCTGCAAAAGGCAAGAGCGGGCCACTATGCTGTTGGCCAGTTCAACATCAACAATCTGGAGTGGACGAAGTCCATCCTTCTTACCGCTCAGGAGTGTCAGTCTCCTGTTATCCTCGGTGTATCTGAGGGCGCAGGTAAGTATATGACCGGTTTCAAGACCGTAGCCGCTATGGTAAAGGCTATGATCGAGGAACTGAACATCACCGTTCCGGTTGCTCTGCACCTGGATCACGGTACCTACGAAGGCTGCTATAAGTGCATCAAGGCAGGTTTCTCCTCCATCATGTTCGACGGTTCTTCCCTTCCGATCGAAGAGAACCTCGCTAAGACGAAGGAACTGGTTGCCGTTTGTGAGCACCTGGGACTCTCCCTCGAGGCAGAGGTAGGCTCCATCGGCGGTGAGGAAGACGGCGTTATCGGTGCCGGCGAGTGCGCTGACCCGAACGAGTGCAAGCAGGTTGCTGACCTCGGCGTTTCCATGCTGGCTGCAGGTATCGGTAACATCCACGGTAAGTACCCGGATAACTGGGCAGGTCTTTCTTTTGAGACCCTCGCTGCGATCAAGGAGCAGGTAGGCGATATGCCGCTCGTTCTGCACGGTGGTACAGGTATCCCGGCTGACCAGGTTAAGAAGGCCGTTTCCATGGGCGTTGCTAAGGTCAATGTTAATACCGAGTGCCAGTGGGCATTCCAGGAAGCTACCCGTAAGTACATCGAAGCTGGTAAGGACCTTCAGGGTAAGGGCTTCGATCCTCGTAAGCTTCTGGCTCCCGGCGCTGAGGCGATCAAGGCAACCGTTAAGGAGAAGATGGAACTGTTCGGTTCTGTCGGCAAGGCTAACGACTAATTAAATCAGGGCATTTCGCTCGCGATAAATAGAGGCTCCGGCCTGCGTAAGCAGCGCCGGAGCCTTTTTGCGTGCTCTTTGTCCGCCACGGGTGGTTATCTTTTCGCGGTGGTACGATCTCTCCCGGACAATTCACTTGCTGTGAAAAACATTCTGCTCATTCTATGTCGGATCTGAGGGGGCCCGCTTCGATTGAGGCCGTTTTCTTGATAGCACCCGGTTCCCACCGGGCGCGAAAACGCCCTCAACTCGCGCGAAACGCGATTTCGGATAATCGCGTTTCTCCCCTCATCCGACATTTCACTCGCAGTGTTTTTCTACAGCTCGTTCATATGCCGGTCGAGATCGTACCACCGCGAAGGAACCACTCCGTGGAAGCGCGGGGATGTGACAATGGGGCCGGTTCTTTTTCTCTCCGAAACCTTGTGAAAGTGAAACTCCCGTGTTATAATCAAGGCGTGTGCAAAAAGAACGATAAAAGAATATGCCGTTCATTCTTCTGGCTGCATTGCCCAGAGGACTGATCGTGTAGTTATGTTTTAGTAACAAGAATAGGAATTACGAAAATGATGCAGGATGAGGGGATCATTGAGTTGTTTTTTAAACGCGATGAGAGGGCGCTGCTGGAAACTTCGGATAAGTACGGAAACTACTGCAAGACAGTTGCGCTGAATATCGTGAGAGATGTGGAGACGGCGAAGGAGTGTTTCAACGATACCTTATATACCAGTTGGAACATCATCCCTCCGAAGCGGCCGAACCCGCTGAAGATTTTTCTGGGAAAGATCACGCGTAACCTTTCGCTGCGACGCTGGGAAAAAGAGCACGCGCTTAAGCGCGGTGGCGGGGAACCAGAAGTGGCGATCGAAGAGCTCGCGGAATGCCTCGCGGATGAAGCCGCCCGAAAATCAGAACAGATCGAAGACAGCCTGGTGATACGTGAAGTGATCAATGCCTTTCTGGCCGGATTATCCAAACAAAACCGGCGTATTTTCGTGCGCCGATATTGGTACATGAGCTCGGTGAAGGAAATCGCAAAGGCATTGTCCATGACAGAGGGCAATGTAATGACGAATTTGTCACGTTCCAGAGCGAAACTGAAGGAGGCGTTGGAGAAGGCGGGGGTCGTTCTATGAATAGAGAAAAAGAGCAGATCCATCTGTTGCATGAGCTCGGGCAGATGGAAGATAAGTTTGTTGCCGAAGCGGAATATACGAAGAAAGAGCTGAAACAGTTGGAGGGTACGGAATTCGATAAACCGAACCCCGAGGAAATAAAGGAACAGAGGCAGCGTGCTGTCGCAAATCTGTTCTCCGACGATCCGATAGACTTCGATGTCGAAGATGAGACCGATGTTGAGACGGCCGATAAACGTAGTACGATCGTATACGTGCGAATCGCGGCAAGCATTGCCCTGATCGCGGCAGCACTTTTGCTGTTCGTATTTTTGTGGAGGCCGAGGTGGATAAGAGATGACATCACCTCTACGACGGATACAATAGAAGAAACGACTACTCAGGAAGAAACTGCTTCAACGGAAGAGGAAGAACCACAGATCGTGTATGTAGGTCAAATCGAGATCGACGAGGAGCATTTCCCGGATCCGGACTTTCGGAGATATGTCGCGTTCAGTTTCGATAAAGATAAGGATAATACCCTGAATTATTTGGAAATAAGTGAGGCGACCGAAATCTTCGTCGAGGGGCATGCGATTGAGGATATGAAGGGGCTGGAGTTCTTTCCTTCCCTGAAGATCCTGAGTTGCAGCAATAATAAATTGACGTCTTTAGATGTGTCCCATAATCCAAATCTACAGAGTATCTATTGCAATGGCAATGATTTGGTTCAACTGGATGTGTCAAAGAACCCGGAATTATTCTGTCTGGAATGTCAAGAGAACCTGATAGAAGAATTGGACGTGAGTCAAAATCCGAAAATGGACGCGTTGAATTGCTCGGCTAATGAATTAACTAAGCTGGACATATCGCAAAACGCAAAACTGAGAGAATTGAACGTTTCCAAAAACAACATATCGGTATTAAACCTGGCGAATAACCCGAACTTGGCAAAATTGTTGTGTGGCGACAATAACCTGCAAACTCTGCTTCTGTCGAAACTATCACGCCTGGAGTCAGTAGATTGCAGTGTCAATCAGATCAAATTGCTGGATATAGCAGACACCCCGAATTTGAAGAGATTGATCTGTACGAATAATAAATTGAAAAAACTCGATGTATCGGAGCATCCTCTTCTTGAACGCCTGTCGTGTGAATTTAACGTATTAGAGGAATTGCTTCTGTCAAACACGCCGGCGCTGACGAGACTTACGTGTAATGATAATAAGATATCGGCTCTGGACGTAAGTGGTTCTACAGAACTGAAAGAACTGGATTGCGAAAATAATAAACTGACGAGCCTGAATCTCGAACAGAACACGAAACTAGAAAGTCTATGGTGTGGTAAAACCGTTTCGCAGCTGGATGTCAGCAACTGTCCGAACCTGATCACTCTCGGAATCGGTTTGGATACGGTCCTGTTCGGAGCACGTGAAGATGTTACGATCGTCGCAGGGGAAAACGAAGAACCGTAATTTCCCGTTATTTATCATTCGCCGTGTATATAGCGAACCAACATCATAATAAACAACATCGCCGGGCAGGTACTTAATGGTACCTGCCCGGCGATGTTGTTGTGTTTTGGAAAACTTCAAAGAAATTCAACTCCCTTCATTTTTTTTTGAAAAAAGAGTGTAAGGTTTATACCCTGTTTTGGGAATATATAGATAGGCAGGGCTGCTTCCCTGGGGAAAAAGAGATAAAAACGACTTGATAGATGAACCTGTAAATGTAACGAAAACGATAGCTTCTAGCGATTCGGTTAAGGTTTAGCTTATCAAATTGCCAATTTCAGGTATTTATGGTAGGCAAAACAAGTTACGAGAAACAGGAAATCCCCTGTGTGTGCGCTAGACCCCTAAAAGAGGAAGCACTGAGTTGGAGAATAATGCGCATAGGCGCGTTATTATATTATGTTTCAGAGCGGAACGGAAACATAAAGATAGTAATTTATTTAGGAGGAAAAGAAATGAAGCAAACAAACGCTCTACAAAGGGCTTTCGTGCCCGTTTTGGTAGTAATGTTTCTCGTTTTGATGGTAGTCGGCGTGAATCAGGTCGAAGCAGCATCAAACTACACAGTAACATTCTCCCAAAGCGGTGGAACCAGTACAACGTACTACAGAGATCCTTCGTTCTCACTAGAGAAGAGTGCCAGTTGGATCACGATCAGTACATCATCGCCATCCGCATTTACGATCAAAGCATCAAGCAACTCGACCGGAAAGGGACGTATTGGCTATGTGTACGTGAAGAGACAAGGATCGGTTGTCACCACGTATACGATAATCCAGCCGGGTTCCACGAACCTCAGTGTCGGTATAGCAAAAGGAAGTACATCGACCTATGGTAAGAATTCGAACCAGTCGATTTCTGTCAGCGGAAACTGGATCACGATTTATCGTCCGAACGACTATAATTTCCGCATCGATTATTCAGCTAACACGACAGGAAGCACCAGAACCGGTTATGTGTACGTAAAGGAAGGCTCCACGATCTTTACCACATACAAGATCACGCAGAGTTCCAGCGTTACGGTTACTTACGATAAGAATGGGGGATCCGGTTCGAATTATACCCGGTCTATCGCGTATGGAAGTAACTACGGAAAAGTCGATAACCCGACCCGGACCGGCTATAATTTCGCAGGCTGGTTCACAGCAAAGAGTGGCGGAAGTCAGGTTACAGAGACCACAAAAATGCAGCAAACAGCGAATCATACGCTGTATGCACGTTGGTCGCCGAAGACTTTTACGGTGTCCTTTAACAGCCAGGGAGGTAGTACGGTTTCTTCGAAAACCGTAATCTATGATGGTACTTACGGGACATTGGTTAATCCTCAAAAAACCGGCTATACATTTACCGGCTGGTATACAGCGGCAAGCGGTGGAAGTCAGGTGACCGCATCGACAAAAGTTAAGATCACGGCCAATCAGGTATTGTATGCGCACTGGGCGGCGAATACATATACGGTCACGTTCAAAGACGGCGATACAACGGTCTCGACAACGACGGTTACATATGGAAGCACCTATGGCACGCTTCCAACACGTACAAAGACCGGATATGAGAATGCCAAGTGGTACACAGCTACGAGTGGTGGAAGTCAGATAACGGCTTCGACGAAGGTGACGATTACTGCAAACCAGACACTGTATGCGCGTTGGACAGCAGAAAAGTACACGGTCACGTTCAAGGACGGTAGCACTACGGTTTCAACAGCGACTGTTACTTACGGAAGCACATATGGCACGTTGCCGACACGTACAAAGACCGGATATGAGAATGCCAAGTGGTACACAGCTACGAGCGGTGGAAGCCAGATCACAGCATCAACTAAGGTGACGATTACTGGAAACCAGACACTTTATGCACGCTGGACAGCAGAAAAGTATGCGGTCACATTCAAAGACGGCGATACAACGGTCTCGACAACGACGGTTACATATGGAAGCACATATGGCACAGTACCGACCCGCACGAAGATCGGATACACATTTTTAGGCTGGTACACAGCGACCAGTGGCGGAAGTAAAGTAACAGAATCCACGACTGTATCGCGTACAGGGAACCATACCCTGTATGCCCGTTGGAGTGCGAATACATATACGGTTACGTTCAAAGACGGCAATACAAAAGTCTCAACAGCGACTGTTACTTACGGAAGCACGTATGGCACGCTGCCGACACGCTCAAAGACCGGATATACATTTGAGGGCTGGTATACTGAAAAGACCGCTGGAAGCAAAAAAACGTCGACCACAACTGTAACTACGCCAACTGATCATACATTGTATGCACACTGGACAGCTGAGAGTTTTACGGTGACATATGATAAGAACGGAGGTAATGGCTCTAATTTCATTCGTTCAATCGCATATGGTAGCACTTATGGAAAGGCTTCGGATAATCCTACCAGAGACGGATACAGATTTACCGGATGGTGGACCGCCAAGATAGGTGGGAGACAGGTAACTGAAACCACGAGCATGTCTACCGCGGGTAACCATACCCTGTATGCACACTGGACATTAATCGAGGAGTTCACTATAAAATACCATGATCAAGATGGAAACTTAATATATTCTGATACATTTGAAATGGGTACCCCTGTGAGATTTAGAGATAAGAAAGACCACTTGGTCGCTGTACTTAAGAATCCCGGAGGTGAAATAGATGGATGGAGTGTTTTATGGGATAAGGAGAAACTTGATTACGAATTTGGAAAATCGTACACAATTGATTCCGATATTAGTGTATACCCGCACTGGAAATCAGTGTCAACTTGTGTAACATACTCTCTTGGTAACGGGTATATAACGGATAGAGTAGACGGATGCGGCGTTTATCAAGAAAACTTTGAAATTTACTACCATAATACTGAGGACAAACTTTGCTCTCAAATACCTAGCTGTTATACGGCTGGTGAGGAATTTGTCGGTTGGGCTTTTTCAGATGATTACGATCGAGTTTATACATCCAGCAATTCGGTAAAAGATGTTTTAAACCACATTGGTGCCGAGTATAATGACTGTTTTACGCTTCGTGCCGTGTACATGAAAAAGGGTACATGGAAGATAAGCGAAATCGGCGGCGTTTGGTATAACAAAGCCGGTGATATGGCGATTAATCTGAAAGGCAAAAAAGCCAAGGAATTTATAGAGTATGTATACTCGTTTATAAACGATCATCGGGAACAACGTGAACAGGCGGAGGATGCCGAGTGGAATTTTTGGCTTACTGTAGCTACAGCAATAATCCCGACTGGTATTGATGATTTTATTGTTAATTGGGCTCAGAATGGTTTTGTAAATGCTTTTTGGGAATCCGGTAAAGAAGCGACAGATTGGAGTTATCAGGAAATTCTGGAACTTAGCAAAGAGCATAAAACCACGATGGACATTTGGGGTGGATGGTCATCGTTCTGCGATTGCGCAATGGCGCTAATAGAAACCGGAGAATTACATACGGACCATCTGCAGGAGATTTACGATGTATTCGACCGTTTGGAAGTATTATATGGATTGTTTGAAGAAAACAAAATGTTCGATAGTGATGGGGAAGCCCTAAGTTCAGACTATTGGATACTTATATTTGATGGGGCAGTCTTTGTCCGTGCGGAAGGTAACGGAAATCTGATGATCGTTCCTCCCGGAAAGGATCCAAAGGACGGAAAGTGGATGGAGCCCGAGCATTTTAATTCAAGAGCAATAGAGGCAATCCTATTGCAAAAGCCGTATTTCTTTTCAGATTTTGATCGGTAATCATTGAGTATAGAGGCGGGAGTGGAGACAAATTATAAACAAGAACAGTTTGTATCTTAACAAGTCTATTCAGCTTGCTATACTACTCATACGTAAACCAATGTGTTTACGTGACTCTTTTCTATCGCCTGCGGGCATTAAGTATATATGATTTCTCCCTTTGTAAAGGCTTCAAATAACTTGTTCCGCTAGTCTGCAGGCTATTTCCGGACGGATACTATGTATCTGCCCGGATTTTTTCTCTCGGGGCGTATTTCCCCCCGTGCCCCAAAAGAAATACAGATACAAGTAAGGCTCTTGAATATCTTTCGTCTTGCGAGATTCGACATTTTGTAGTAAGATGTGAATAGGGCGTAAAGAAAACGTTTTCGTAACGGCGTCTTTTGGGGGAAGTGCAGCAAGAGATTTAGGATGGATCAAATGGATCAGAAGGTAAGCATGACGAAGGCCTGGAAGAGGCGTGGTCGCGAGCACTTGAAACGACACTATAAGATCATGGCGATGATCGGTATTGTGGTCGTTTTATTTGGCAGCGGCTTTTCGGAGCCCCGCGGATATACCTCGATGGAGGATTTCGCGGCTTCTAAAGTGCGCCCTGAAACCGGCACGGTCACTTGGGTTAATAGCTGGCAGCGTTTCCGCGAGACATTCTGGACGGACGATGGTTTTCGGAATCCGTTTGATCTGGATCAGGTTCTGGAGGAGCGCCGGGAACAGCAGGATAAGCGGGACTCGGTAAATGAAGGTACGGATGCTACAAAGTCTTCAGAAGAAGGCGGGGGAGAGCAGACGGAGTCGGATCGTTTCTGGGAACAGGTGCTGGGGCGGACACAAGGCGTATTTGCGAAATTGGTCAATGGTGTGACGACCGGATCGTTTTACGTATCCCTGGCGACGGCGATCACCTCGATCGTCGGCTCATCGAACGTGGCAGCGATTTTGCTGGTCATCGCAGGTTTCGCCGTCAGTTTCCTGTTCTGGATGTTTGTAAGGAACGTCGCTACGGTCGGCCTGTATCGTATCCTTTTGGAAGGCCGTCTCTATAAATATGTGGGACTGACGCGCGTGCTGTTTTTGATGCGCGTAAAGAAGTGGATCAAGGCTTCGGTCACGATGTTGGTCTACTATGTCCTGCAAACGCTTTTGTGGTTTACGATCGTCGGCGGTGTCATTGCCCGATATTCGTACTATTTGGTGCCGATGATCGTGGCGGAGAACCCGGATATCGGTCCGATCCAGGCCATGAAGTTGTCACGGGCCATGATGATGGGACATAAGAAGGAATGCTTCCGCATGGAGATCTCCTTCATCGGCTGGCATATTCTGTCATTTGCCGGATGGTATCTGTCCGGTTTCATACATATCTACACACTGGGCACATTGGCCGCGACGGCATTGAGCGCGTTGTATATCCGCCCGTATATCATGGTTACGAATTGCGAGTACTTTGCGGACCGTCGTAAAGACGCGATCGAGAAGAAGATCCCGGGGACGGAGCGCTTAAATGATATCTATCTGTACGAATTGCCTTCGGATGAGGTGATCGCGGAAGCGTACGAGGATGTGCTCGACATCGCGCGTGAACCGGTCGCAGAACTGTCGCTGAACGGTTTTCCGAAGTTCATGGCGGACTGGTGGGGCATCACGTTCTGGCACAGCCGCCGCGAGCGCGCCTACGAAGAGTATCAAGCGCATAAGATGCGCGTGCGGGATCTGGATCATGTGGTCGCACGCGAGGAGTACCCTATTCGCCTGGGGCCCTTACACAGGGAAAAACCTCGAAAGTTATTGGAAAATATATACTACATCCGTCACTATTCCGTCTGGTCATTGACCATGATATTCTTCACGTATTCGATCATCGGATGGTTATGGGAAGTCGGAATGCATGCGGTGCAGACGGGCGAATTCGTCAACCGCGGCGTGATGCACGGACCGTGGCTGCCGATCTACGGCTGGGGCGCCGCCATGACGCTGGTCCTTTTGAATCGCGTCCGGCCGCATCCGTTTGTGATGTTTTTCTCGACGACCGCGCTATGCGGTACGCTGGAATACGTGACCAGCTGGTATCTGGAGCAGGCCAATGGCGTGCGTTGGTGGGATTACAGCGGATACTTCCTGAACATCAACGGACGTATCTGCGCAGAGGGCCTGCTGCTGTTCGGTATCGGCTGTACTGCGACGGTGTATCTGCTGGGACCGGTGTTAGATAACTTGTTCGCCCGGATCCCGTATAAGGTCATCATTCCGGTCGCGCTGTCGCTGCTTTTGATGATCAGCATGGATCAGGTGTACTCCAGAAAGCATCCGAATCTGGGTAAGGGCATCACGTCCGGCGGAGATACGGAGAGTGAGGAGACAGACAACAACGTCACAGAACTGGAGGTTCCCGAGGCGCCGCCGAAGGTGCCGTTGGATGGTTTCGCCGCGGTCAATGCGGCAGCGAAGGCCGAAATGTCGGACTATTTTGTCGAATCACCGTATTTTATCCGCGTTTCTGCCAATTAAACCTTGACACTGGAAGCCTTTTCGAGTATAACTAAGGTAGTATTCTAAAAAACCATACAAGGAGGTTTTAGATCATGTTTTGTCCGAAGTGTGGGGCTCAATTGCCCGATGGAAGTGTATTCTGTTCTTCTTGCGGTGAGCAGATCACCCAGGCTGCACAGCCCGAGGTTCCCGCTAACGCTACAGCAACAACACCTGCGGCTATGCCGGCGTCCTTTGATCTGGCGAAGATCAATATCCTCGGTGCGGTATGTTCGGTTTTCCTGTTTATTTGCCTGTTTTTGAATTTCCAGAGCGGTGGAGATATGTTCATTAAGTATCCGGAAGGATGGCTTTTGATCGTTGTCGCACTGGCAGCCATTTTCTTTGCATTTACGAAGATGGACTCTTTCTTCATGATCGCTTCTTTAGCTGCTGTCGCAGTCGTTTTTCTGACGCTGCTTTTGATCGCGGTCGGCGTTCACGGAACCGGTAGCAGTGCTCTGGATGCATTTGCCTCTGCATTTGGATTTGATCCCAGAGTTCCCGGTACGGGCGTTACATTTGCAATGACCTGTTCACTCGCAATGGTAGCATCTCCGATCATCAACCGACTCTTCGCTAAGAGAAAGTAATGTGACTGAAGATTGGAATAATCCATTTTAAGAAATGAATATAAAGAGGGTGTCGCAGTATTGCGACACCCTCTGATTTTATGCCTTATTTTCAGCCTCGTTCGTTAAATCCGACTTTTGCAGCGTAGGTCGTATGAAGCAGTTCATGCGCCTTATGGCTGTTCGGCTCACCGAGGAACTTCTCATAAAGTTCGCGGATCTGCGGATTGTTGTGGGACTGACGGTGTGTTTGTCTCTGATCCTCCAGATAGAGCGCCTTCGCACGTTTTTCCTTATAGGTATCCATGATATCATCGTCCTCGTGGGGCAGGAAGAATTCACGAACGTACGGCTGGCCGCCGCCGTTAATGCATCCGCCCGGACATCCCATGATCTCGATGAAGTGATATTTCGATTTTCCTGCACGAATGTCATCCAGCAAGATCTTCGCGGACTTCATGCCGGAGGCGATGGCCACGTTGATGGTCGTACCATTGATATCCAGCGAAGCTTCGCGGATGCCGGCCTCATGGCCGCGGACTGCGGTAAATGTGATGGGGTCTGCCTCCGAGCCCGTCAGTTTATAGTAAACGGTACGAAGCGCCGCTTCCATAACACCGCCAGTTACACCGAAGATGACGCCTGCGCCGGAGTAATCGCCCATGATATCCTGATCCCAGCCTTCTTCGGGCAGACGCTCGAAGATGATGCCGGCACGTTTGATCATTCTGGCCAATTCTCTCGTGGTGATAACAGCATCAACGTCCGGAAGGCCGTTCACCTTCAACTGCTCACGCTGACGCTCGTACTTCTTCGCGGTACAAGGCATGACAGAAACTACGAAGATATCTTCGGGAGCCACGCCGTGGATCTGTGCCCAGTAGGATTTGATGATGGCGCCCTGCATCTGGTGCGGGGACTTGCAGGAGGACAGGTGCGGCAGCAGGTCGCTGTAGTTGTACTCCGCGTAGTTTACCCAGCCCGGTGAGCAGGAAGTGATCATGGGCAGAACGCCGCCGTTCTTCAGGCGTCCGAGGAGCTCGGTGCCTTCCTCCATGATGGTCAGGTCTGCGCCGAAGTTGACATCGTAGATGCGCTTGAAACCGAGACGACGCATCGCTGCGATCATTTTACCGGTGACGGGCGTGCCGATGGGGTAGCCGAACTCTTCACCGAGTGCGGCACGGACGGCGGGAGCCGCCTGCGCGATAACGACTTTTCCTTTGGCAAATGCTTCGTCGACCAGCTCGATCTCGGAGTGCTCCATCAGAGCACCGGTCGGGCAGACCGAAACACATTGACCGCACTGGATACAGGGCGAGTCGTTGAAGCCGCGGTCCTCGGCGGGAGCGACGAAGGTATTGAAGCCGCGGTTCTCGTATCCGAGGATGCCGAGACCGTGGGCGTTTTTACATCTTTCGATACATCTGCCGCAGAGGATACATTTGGATGTATCGCGGACTAGTCCTGGCGCGAGCTGGTCGATATGTACCTCCGAGTGCACGCCGCCGAACACGTCGGCGCGGGCGCCGGTAACATTGGCCACATGGAGTAGCTCACATTTTCCGTTTTTGTCACATGCCTGGCAGAACTGGTTGTGGTTGGACAGAAGGAGCTCAACGCTCATTCTTCTGGCTGTGGTTGCAGCGGGAGAGGAGATCGTGATCTCCATGCCGTCGGATACCGGGTAGACGCAGCTGGCTACGAGGCCACGCGCGCCTTTGACCTCTACGAGGCAGACACGGCAGGATCCCTGGTTGCATTCTCCATGGTTAAACGAGCAGAGAGAGGGGATCTCATATCCGCATTTTCTTGCAGCTTCCAGGATCGTAAGGCCTTCTTCCACCTGGTGGCTGACACCTTCGATCTTGATCGTTATAAGTGACATGCTCTTCTCCTCCTACTCTTTCGTGATCGCGATGAACTTGCAGTTGCTCTTACACAGACCGCACTTCGCGCATTTGCTCTGATCGATCGCGAAGGAAGCCAGCTTGTGGCCCTCGGCGATGTAGTCCGTGCGGGAAATGCATCCGGCAGGGCAGTTTCTCGCGCAGAGACCGCAACCGATACAGATGTCCGGATTGATCTTATACTGCATCAGACTCTTGCAGACGTGCGCCGGGCAACGCTTCTCTACGATATGGGCGATATATTCGTCACGGAAGTGACGCAGGGTCGAATTGACCGGGTTCGCCGCGGTCTGGCCCAGAGCACAGAGAGAATTCTTCTGAATGGTCTTACTCAGTTCCTCGAGGGTGTCCAGATCCTCCATGGTTCCTTTGCCTTCCGTGATCTTCGTCAGGATCTCCAGGATCCTCTTCGTGCCGATACGGCAGGGCGAACATTTACCGCAGGACTCGTCGCAGATGAATTCCATGTAGAATTTCGCAACGTCGACCATACAGTTGTCTTCGTCCATGACGATGGCGCCGCCGGAGCCCATCATGGAGCCCTTCTGTACCAGGTTATCGAAGTCGATGGGTTCATCGAGGAACTCTTCGGTGAGACAGCCGCCGGACGGACCGCCGGTCTGGATCGCCTTAAACTTCTTACCGTTCGGGATGCCGCCGCCGATGTCGTAGATGAGCTCGCGCAGGGTGGTTCCCATGGGAACTTCCACGAGGCCGACGTTGTTCACCTTACCGCCCAGGGCGAATACCTTCGTTCCCTTCGAACCTTCGGTGCCGACACGTGCGAATTCCGCAGCGCCTTCGCGCAGGATGAACGGAACACAGGCGAGTGTTTCAACGTTGTTTACGATGGTGGGCTTACCCCAGAGACCTTTTACCGCCGGGAACGGAGGACGGGGTCTGGGCATACCGCGCTTACCCTCGATGGAGTTTAACAGAGCGGTCTCCTCGCCGCAGACGAACGCGCCGGCGCCGAGGCGGATATTACAGTCGAAATCAAATCCGGTGCCCAGGATATTCTTACCGAGCATGCCGGCTTCTCTTGCGTTTTGGATAGCCTTCTTCAGACGTGCGACCGCGATCGGGTACTCCGCACGAACGTAGAAATAACCTTCTTTCGCGCCGATCGCGTAACCGGCGATCATCATGCCTTCGATGACCGCGAGAGGATTGCCCTCTAAGATGGAACGGTCCATGAATGCGCCGGGATCGCCTTCGTCGCCGTTGCAGACTACGTACTTCTCGTCGCTTTCCGAAGCGAGAGCGAACATCCACTTACGGCCTGTGGGGAAACCGCCGCCGCCACGTCCGCGAAGTCCCGAGAGCAGGACGGTGTCGGCTACCTCCTTCTGCGTCATGGACAGAGCCTTCTTTAAGCCTTTGAAGGCACCGAAACCAAGGGCCTCGTTTAAGTCCTCGGGGTTAATGACACCGCACCCGTGCAGAGCGATACGGCGCTGCTTCTTATAGAAATTGATATCGTCCTGTTTGGAGACCTTCTCACCGGAGACCGGGTCCACGTACAGCAGGCGTTCAACGACCTGACCGCGGCCGATGTCGGAATCGATGATCTCTTCGACATCATCGAGGGTAACCATCCGGTACAGGGTGTCCTCGGGGTAGATCTTCACAAAAGGCCCCTGGGAACAGAAGCCAAAGCATCCCGCCAGGTTCACGGTTGCCTTTTCGTTCAGGCCTTTTTTCGCGAGGAGTTCGACAAACTTCGCGGCGATCTCTTTCGAGTTGCTGGACAGACAGCCGGTACCGCCGCACAGCACGATGTGCCGCTTATGATCGGCGCCGCCGAGCTTATCTTCTATGTTTTTCCGACATTCCTCGGAGATCTGGTCCAGTTCTTCGATCGAAGTGATCTTACTCATGCTGTCGCCTCCTTTCTGTAGGATGCGATGATGTCCTCGACCTCTTCGACATCCACCTTCGGATATACCTTACCGTTGATGCTGACTGCGGGCGCGATGCCGCAGGCACCGATGCAGCGCAGCGCATCCAGCGTAAATAGACCGTCGGGTGTGGTCTGGCCGGGCGCGATCCCCAGCAGTTCCGAAAAACGGTCGATAACGATCTGGGCTCCTTTAACATAGCAAGCGGTTCCCAGACAGCAGCCAATCACGTATTTTCCCTTCGGTGTAAGTGAGAAAAACGAGTAAAAAGTCACGACGCCGTAGATCTCGGCGACGGAGATCCCCGTCTTCTCGGAAACCACTTCCTGAACCTCCAGCGGAATATATCCATACTCGTTTTGGATATCGCTGAGGATCATCATGAGCGGTGTTTTTTCATTCTTATAACGGTCACAGATCTCCCGTATCTGCGACTCGGCAGCTGCGTTCAGCTTCCCCATCATAATACCTCCTGAATTTTGTTGTAGGCTCAACCTTCTAATGCTGTTTATAGTATACCCGAGATGGGGGCGATTGTCCACTGTTTTATAGCGAAACAGGTGCAAAAAATGCACATAAAAAAACTGCCGCACCGGTGCGGTGCGACAGCCTTTATGTTAGGGTATTTGATTATTTTTCTTTTTTGTTTTTACGGCCTTTTTTCTCGGGAACCGGAATGGATCCGCCGCGGACACTCTTAATGTCCGTAAGATAGATACCGCTGACAACGCCCTTTATCTCTTTCTTAACGGGGACGATGTCGAATACCTTCGCGTCCGCGATCAGTGTCATGATCTTCGGGCCGATCTTAACCTTAACGAAGGGGAGTTTCGCTTTGCGGAAACGCTTCGGGGTCTGATCCATAACGACCTTCGGAAGGTTGGCATCACACATACGCATCTTCTTTTTATCGATGACGATCATGGACATGGTCTGCGCCATCTGCTCGAGCTGCTCTCTCTGCAGAGCCTGCTTCTTCTGAAGCTTGCTGCCGAGGAAGCCGAGAATGATCAAAATCACGAGGATAATTCCGAGGATGAGCAACAACCATCCCCACCACGCCATCGCCGGAATCATAGGATAAGCCAGTGCTTTGGCGGCAAATAAAATACCGAAATTCATAGGAAGCCTCCTTGTAGTAAATACATCGGTATTAAGTATAGCATTTTTCAAAGGTTCTGACAAGGGGTCCCTAAAAGAAAGTTTGCGACGGAGGCTTTCTTGCAAGAGACCGTATTCTGTGATATAATAAGCGCAATTTCACGACCGCAGGAAGAAAGGAGGACTCCGATGGCGCTGATCGATATTCATCATCTGTTTCACAGTTTTTATCGTTTTAATGAAAGCGGCGATGTTGCCGGTACGAAGGAAGCGCTGCGTGACGTCACCTTAAGCATCGAGGCCGGTACCTTTGTTGCGGTCCTGGGTCACAACGGTTCCGGAAAATCCACATTGGCAAAACATATCAACGCGCTGTTCCTTCCTTCGAAGGGGCAGGTCCTGGTCGACGGCCGTGACACGAAGGACTCGGCAAATGTCCTGCTGATCCGGCGGGAGGCCGGCATGGTCTTCCAAAACCCGGATAACCAGATGATCGCGAATGTGGTGGAAGAAGAGGTCGCTTTCGGTCCGGAGAATATCGGCGTTCCGACGGAGGAGATCTGGGAGCGCGTGGCGGATTCCCTGGAGCGTGTCGGCATGACCGCTTACCGGATGCATTCGCCGGACCGTCTGTCCGGCGGTCAGAAGCAGCGCGTGGCGATCGCGGGCATCGTGGCCATGAAGCCGCAGTGCATCATCCTCGACGAACCGACGGCGATGCTGGATCCGATGGGGCGGCGTGAAGTGTTGCGCACGCTACATGAACTGAATGAAAAAGAGAAGATCACGATCTTGCTGATCACGCATCATATGGATGAGACGATTGATGCGGACCGCGTCATAGTGATGGATGACGGCGAGGTCGTGTTGGACGATGTGCCGCGCGAGGTATTCTCGTACGTGGAGGAGCTGCGCAGCCGCGGACTGGATGTTCCGGTCCCGACGCAGTTGGCGTACGAACTAAAGAAGATGGGGCTGGAGTTACCGGAAGGCATCCTCTCGGAAGAAGAGTTCGTGGACGCGTATTTGAAACTATGTAAATGACAGGACACATGAAGCGCTCAGCGGTTTTTTTTCGGGAAGCGGGCGCATGGAGGAAAATGGATATGATACAGGCAGGACTGGTGCTGGAAGGCGGTGGAATGCGGGGAGCATTTACCGCGGGAGTCACTGATTTTTTCTTAGATAAGGGTTTGATCTTTTCGGATGTATACGGCGTGTCGGCCGGAAGCTGCGTGGCGTGCAGTTATCTGTCGAAGCAGCGCCGCCGTGCGTACCGCGTCATGTCCGAGTTTTTGGATGGTAAGGATTACTGCAGCTGGCGCAATGTCATCAAAACGGGCGACATGTTCGGCGTGGATTTCTGCTACAACGTGATCCCGAATAAGCTCATTCCTTATGATTATGATGAATATGCGAAGTACGAGGGACGTTTCTATGCGGTCGCGACCGATGTCGATACCGGCGAGGCTGCGTATCTGTTGGTGAAGGATATGCGCACCGACATGAACGCGGTCCGGGCTTCGAGCTCGTTGCCGTTGGTGTCCCGCATCGTCCGAATCAAGGGTAAGCGGTACCTGGATGGCGGCGTTGCCGACTCGATCCCGGTACGCCGTGCGCTGGAGGATGGCCTTAAGAAGGTGGTCGTCGTGCTGACGCGTGAGGACGGATATGTGAAGAAAAAGAGTTCCTCGCTGCCACTGATCGCGGCGCGTTACCGGAAGGATCCGGCCTTCATCGAATGTTCGAAGAACCGCCACATCAACTATAACGAGTCGCTCGAAGCGGTTCGCGCAGGCGTAGAAGCAGGCCGTGTATTCGTGCTGCAACCGCCGGTACCCGTAGCGATCAAACGCACGGAGAAAGACCTTACGAAACTGGAGGCGCTGTATCAGCAGGGCTACGATACCGCCGAACTGTACTATGATCAAATGATGGAATTTTTACAGGGGTAAATGATGATCGAATTCCGTAATGTGGATTACATATATGAGCCGGAAACTCCCTACGAGATGCACGCCGTGAAGAACGTGTCATTCTCGATCGAAGCAGGGGAGTTTGTCGGGCTGCTCGGACATACGGGGTCGGGGAAGTCGACCATGATCGAGTTGTTCAACGGCTTGTTGAAACCGAGCAGCGGCTCGGTGTTGTTCCACGGCACGGATATTTCCTCGAAAGAAGTCTCGCTGAAGGAGATCCGCAGTAAGATCGGAATCGTGTTCCAGTATCCGGAGCACCAGTTGTTCGAGACGACGGTGTTACGGGATGTGTGCTTCGGTCCGAAGAACATGGGATGTTCCGAGGAGGAGCAGAAGGAGCGCGCGAAGGCGGCGCTTACGAGTGTCGGCCTGGATGAGACTTACTATGAGATGTCGCCGTTTGAACTGTCGGGCGGTGAGAAGCGGCGCGCGGCGATCGCGGGTGTGCTGGCTATGGAGCCGGAGGCGCTGATCCTGGACGAACCCAGCGCGGGCCTGGATCCGCGCGGACGTGACGAGATCCTGGGCCTGATCCGCAAATTGTGGCAGGAGCGCGGTTTGACGGTCGTGCTGGTCTCTCACAGCATGGACGAGGCTGCGAAATATGCGCAGCGTGTGATTGTGATGCACGAGGGTGTCAAAACGTTCGACGGCCCGACGCGTGAAGTGTTCACGCATGCGAAGGAACTGTCCGAGATCGGGCTGGGTGTACCTTCGACGGTGCGCATTTTCTCGATGCTTCGCGAACGCGGGATCGCATTTCCCGCGGACATCGACGAATTGTCGATCGACGGCGCGGCGCAGGCCTTGCTGAAGCGGGTACAGGATAAGGAGGGCGGACATGTTTAAAGACATTACCCTCGGGCAATACTACCCCGGCGAGTCGGTCATCCACAAACTGGACCCGAGAACGAAGCTTTCGGGTACCATGCTGTTTTTGATCTCGCTGTTTATCAATGATAAGTTCATCGGCCTGGGACTGGCCTTTTTGTTTCTGGCTTCGATGGTGAAGATCTCCGGCGTGCCGGCGCGGTTTATTACACGCGGACTGAAGGGAATCTTCATTATCGTGTTGATAACTGTGCTGTTTTCCGTGTTCTATGTGAATACCGGTACTCTTTTAGTCGAATTTTGGGTCTTCAAGATATATTCCGGCGGTCTGTCAAATGCCGCTTTTATCGCGATCCGCATCATGCTTTTGGTGCTCGGTTCTTCCCTGATGACGCTGACGACCACACCGACCCGTTTAACGGACGGCCTGGAGAAGGGGCTTCGTTGCCTAAACGTTATCCGGTTTCCGGTGCACTCCCTGGCCATGATCATGTCGATCGCCCTGCGTTTCATACCGATTCTGACGCAGGAGATGGATAAGATCCAGAAGGCGCAGATGGCGCGTGGCGCAGACTTCGAGAAGCGAGGCTTTATGCGTCGTATCCGTGGTTTTGTACCGCTTCTGGTGCCGCTGATCATTTCGGCGTTTCGCCGCGCGGCGGACCTGGCGCAGGCCATGGACGCGCGCTGCTACCACGGCGGAAAAGGTCGCACGAAGATGAAGCCGCTGCGTTATGCGCGCCGTGACTTTATCGGATATCTGGTTTTGTTTTCATTCCTGGCGGCAACGATCGTGATACGCATCCTGCCCTACGGATACTAAATCGTGAGGAAAAATGCCACGGAATACAAAAAGTCCTACGACTTTCGCAATTACTCTTGCAAAAGTCATAGGACTTTTGCTATAATACGGGTATAAAAGGCACGATCATGGAGGAATCTTATGTTCAGAGATATCACAGATGACTTGCTGCGATGGAAAAACAAAGCAAATCGCAAACCCTTGCTGCTGACTGGCGTCAGACAGTGTGGGAAGACCTATATAGTTGAAAAGTTTGGCAGGGAGCATTTTCAGAGCTATGTTTATGTAAACTTTGAGAGTTCCGAAAACATTCCCGGTATTTTTGATTACGATTTTGATGTCCGGAGGATCCTGACAGAACTGGAGTATTACTTCAAGACGAAGATCATTCCCGGCGAAACCTTGGTTTTCTTTGACGAGATCCAGGTTTGCCCTCGTGCGATCACTGCGTTGAAGTATTTTTGTGAGAATATGAAGGAACTTCATCTGGTATGTGCAGGTTCTCTGCTCGGTGTTGCGATCAAACGGGATCAGGTATCATTTCCCGTAGGAAAAGTGAATCGTCTCAGACTCTATCCGATGAGTTTTAAGGAGTTCGTTTTGGCAAATGGGAGAGGTGATCTGATAGACGTGTTCTGTCAATGGCCGACCGACAGAGAGATACCGGCCCTTTATTCGGTTCCGATGGAACGGCTGTTAAAGGAGTATTACGTGGTTGGTGGAATGCCGGAAGCAGTCAAAACATGGATCCAAACACACGATATTGAACAGGTGGAGGAAGTCCATCGAGAGATCCTAAACGACTATGCGGATGATTTCGCAAAGCATGCTCCAGCGCAAGAGGTTCCGAAGATCCGTTGGGTTTGGGACTCGGTTCCGGTCCAGTTGGCGAAAGAAAACAATAAGTTCGTTTTTTCCCATGTTAAGGAGGGAAAGCGGTCGGCACAACTCGAGGATGCACTTCAATGGCTTCGGGATGCAGGCCTGATAACCCAATCGGAATTGGTGGAAAAGCCGGAATTACCGCTGTCTGGATTTTCGGATAAAACCGCGTTTAAAGTATACATGTCCGATGTGGGGCTGTTGAGAACAAAATCGGGTGTATCCGCAAAAACGATCTTAGAGGAATCAGGGCCGTATGAGAAATACAAAGGAGCTTTCGCGGAGAATTATGTTTTAAATGAACTTCAGGCATGCGGTAAGGAACCATATTACTGGAGATCCGGCAACACGGCGGAAGTGGATTTTATCTTTGAAGAGGACGGAGAGATCGTGCCTGTGGAGGTTAAAGCGGCGGACAATACGCAAGCAAAGAGTTTTCGACTGTACTGCAAACGATATGAGCCACGCATCGGTTTTAAACTTTCACTGAAAAATATAGCGGAGAACCCCTGCGAGAAAACTAAGGCAGTCAATCTTCCGTTGTATTTAGGGTGGAATATCGATCGATATATAAAACAAACCGAGGAAAAGTTATGAAGAGAGTACGTCTTTGGGTCTCGTATGACGGGACCGAATATAGCGGGTGGCAGATCCAGCCAGGTGTTCCCACGATCGAGGGAAAGCTAGATGAAGCGATCCGGAACCTGATCGGGGAGGATATCCACGTTATTGGCGCGAGCCGGACCGACGCGGGCGTGCACGGCCTGTGCAACGTCGCGGTCTTCGACACGGAGCATCCCATGCCTGCCGACCGTTACGCATTTGCCCTGAATTCGTTCTTGCCGGACGACATCGTTGTGTTTGCATCCGATGAAGTGGCATCGGACTGGCATCCACGTCACGTGGACGGCACACGAAAAACCTATGAATACCGCATTACCCGTACGCGCCACGAAAATCCGCTGACGAACCGCTACAGCGCGCATTACTACGGCCCGCTAGATGTGGAGCAGATGCGCCTCGCGGCCGCCCTTCTGCGCGGCACGCACGATTACACATCGTTTTGCGCGGCGGCTACGGTGGTCACCGACCGCGTGCGCACCGTCTACGATATCACCGTGGAGACACCGAACGACGATACCATGATCTTTCATGTTACGGGCAATGGTTTCCTCTATAACATGGTCCGCATAATCGTCGGGACCCTGCTTTCGGTCGGCCGTGGCGAACTTAAGCCGGATGACATGCCCGGCATCCTGGAGGCCTGCGACCGTACGAAGGCCGGCCCCACGGCCCCTGCGAAAGGCCTGACCCTGTTTCGAATCGAGTATCCGGAAAACGGAAAATAAAAATCGCACGTCGGTAGCCCGTTCGTGCCACTGCATCGGCTCAGTTCCGCGATTCGGAAGCGGGCCGATGCGGTTTTTTTATTTGATGGAATTTAAAAAATAAATGTAGACAACTTGACAAGAAGTGGCTATAATGTATATCGGGCGAAGATTTGGATTTCGATTTTCGACCCTAAAGAGAGTGGTGATGATGATGTCGCAGAAGACAGAAAACGAAGGCAAAAGGCAGGTCGTAAAGGCCTGGACCATGGTACTTCAACTGGGCTTGATCGTCATCGCAAATGTCGCGGTCTTCGTGATCATCGGCATGCTTCTGGACCATGTTTTCGGCTGGTCGATCACGGTATGGATGGTGTTCGTCGGCCTGGTCTGCGGTCTGGCGCAGATGTTTCGCCAGGCATATACGCTGGTCGGCAAAAACGATGAAAACAATCTGGCCGGTATCTATGAGCGGCTGGAACGCGAGAAGCGAAGCGGCATAGTCGACGATGACGACGAAGACGATGAGGACGAATATGTCAAAGCAGACCCGGGAAGTTTTAAGTGAGACTCTGACGGCCCTTGGCATCATACTGGGGATCAGCCTGGTGGTGTCAGGCTTTTTCTATGGCGGTTTTCTGACCATGTCATGGGAAAAAGCGAGGTTTTGTCTGGGACTCATCCTGGCGGGAGCCTATGATGCGTTCTACATGATCCATCTGGCGCATACCATGGAACGGGCGCTGGATCTGGACGCTAAAGGCGCGTCGAATTACGCCGTGCGCGGGTTCACGATCCGTATCGCGGTCCTAGTCATTCTGGTCCTGATCTGCTATTTTACCGGCGTGGCCGAAGTATTGGCCGTAGCCCTGGGCGTACTGATGTTGAAGATCGCCCTATATTTGCGGCCGGTGATCCACCGCATTCGCTGCGGTAAGGAGCCGGACTACGATGAGTCTCTGGCGCATCTTCGGATCGAGGATCCGGAGGACGACGAAGACGACGAAGACGATGATGAAGATGATTTAGAAAAGGGGATAAAAACGTGACGTTCGTAAGTGCGAGTGAAGATGCGGAATTTATGATAAAATTCCTGGAAGATCATAAATTCTTCGGCTCGATAGTGCATTTTACAACAACACATGTGGCCATGCTGATCGTGACGCTGACGGTGATCGTACTCGCCGTGTGCGCGAATATCGCGATTCGCAGGGAATTAAAGCGTCAGAAGGCAGGCATTTACCAAAAGCCGGGCGCTTTCCTGAATGTTATTGAGCTGGTTGTGGAATTCCTGGATAATATGGTAGTCGGAAACATGGGAAAACATGCGAAGACCTACCGAAATTACATCCTGTCGATATTTGTATTCGTCATCCTGTGCAACATCTCCGGTATCTTCGGACTTCGCGCACCGACGGCGGACTACGGCGTGACGCTGTGCCTGGGTCTGGGAACTTTCATCCTGATCCACGCGAGCGGCATCCGAAAAAACAAACTGGGCCACTTCGGAGCACTGTTCCAACCCATTTTCCTGCTGTTCCCGATCAATGTCATCAGTGAGGTCGCGACGCCGATGTCGCTTTCCCTGCGTCTGTTCGGTAACATCATGGCAGGTACCGTTATGATGGGCCTGTGGTACGGCCTCATGCCGATCTTCGCGAAGATCGGTATCCCCGCATTTTTGCACATGTACCTGGATCTGTTCTCAGGCGTGATCCAGACCTATGTATTCTGTATGCTTTCCATGACCTTCATCGAGGATAAGATCCACGACGAGGAGTGATCGTAAGGAGCGGGAAGCATGGACCGTAAACAAGCGTTTAACGGGAAGGACCGGAAGAACCGCAAACCGTCCCGTACAAATATATTAGTTTCAATTCTTTAGGAGGAATTAATTATGAACATCAGTGGACACGATTTTATCATGGGTATGTCGGCCATCGGAGCGGGTATCGCAATGATCTCCGGTCTTGGTACCGGTATCGGACAGGGTGGTGCCGCAGGCGCCGCAGCTGCAGCCGTAGGACGTAATCCGGGCGCAAAGAGCGCAGTTACTTCCACCATGCTTTTGGGCCAGGCGGTAGCCGAGACGACCGGTCTCTATGGTTTCGCCGTAGCCATCATTCTTTTGTTTGTAAAACCTTTAGGCTAATTTGGAGGCATAAATGGTACAGCAGTTACTAACGCTCGTGCAAATGACTGTCACGACCGGTGTCGAAGCAACGCAGGCGGCCGAAGAGACCACCCGTTTGTTCGGCCTGGATATGCAGCTCATCCACGACACATTGATCATGGCGGTCAATGTATTCCTGATCTTTTTCATCCTCTCGTATCTCGTTTTCAATCCGGCGCGAAAGATGCTTTCGGGTCGGCGTGAGAAGGTGGAGGCGGACATTGTAGCCGCTGAGCAGGATAAGAAAGACGCGGACGCTTTGAAAAAAGAATATGAGGCGCGTCTTTCCCAGGCGGATGACGAGGTCGAGGAGATCCTAAGCCAGGCACGTAAGAAGGCCTTAAAGAATGAGGCGGAGATCGTTGCCGAAGCGAAGGAAGAGGCGGCCCGGCTCATGAGTCGTGCGGACATCGAGATCGAGCGCGAGCGCAGAAAAGCCCTGGAGGGTATGAAGCAGGAGATCATCGACATCGCCGGAGCCATGGCGCAGAAGGCGGTCGCCGATAAGATGGATGTAGAGATCCAGGAAGAGCTCCTGAATGACACCTTACGGGAAATGGGAGAGGACACATGGCAAAATTAGTTGCAAATGTCTACGGAGACGCCTTGTTTTCCATCGGAAAAGAAAAGAATACTCTGGACACTCTTTACGAAGAGGTCCTTGCGGTGAAAACGGCGTTTGACGAAACACCGCAACTGATGGATGTTCTGGTTTCCCCGGATGTGAACGGAGAGAAGAAACAGGAGCTTCTGGCACGGACGTTTCAGGGGAGAGTCAGCTACGATATGTTCGGCTTTCTTTCCATAGTTCTGAAGAAATCCAGACAGGAGTACCTGGATGATATGTTCACCTATTTCATCTCGGCTTATAAAGAAGAGAAGAAGATAGGCGTCGTATCCGTCACAACTCCGTTTGCACTCAGCGAATCAAAGAAATTCGAGATTCAAAAGAAACTACTGCAAACCACAGGATACCGGTCGCTCGAGATCACGTACAACGTGGATGAGAGCCTGATCGGCGGCATGGTGATCCGGATCAAGGATCGCGTGGTCGACAGCAGCGTGAAGACCCGGCTGAAAGAGCTGGAGAAGAGCCTGCGGGGTTTGCAGATCGGCGAATAATACAGGAAGGTGGTTATTCCACATGAATTTAAAACCGGAAGAGATCAGTTCTGTAATTAAAGAACAAATAGCCCGTTTTTCCACGGTTCTGGATATATCGGACGTGGGAACGGTAATTCAGGTCGCCGACGGCATTGCCCGCGTGCACGGTCTGGAGAAGGCCATGCAGGGCGAGCTTTTGGAGTTCCCCGGCGAGGTTTACGGTATGGTCCTGAACCTGGAGGAGGATAATGTCGGTGTCGTTATGATGGGTGACACCGGAAACATCCGCGAAGGCGATATGGTTAAGACGACCGGTCGCGTCGTTGAGGTCCCGGTCGGTGACGCTATGCGCGGCCGCGTGGTCAATGCACTCGGTCAGCCGATCGACGGCAAGGGTCCCATCCTCACAAAAACCTATCGTAAGATCGAGCGCGTGGCGCCCGGTGTTATCACACGTAAGTCCGTAAGCGTGCCGCTGCAGACCGGTATCAAGGCGATCGATGCCATGGTGCCCATCGGCCGCGGACAGCGTGAGTTGATCATCGGCGACCGCCAGACCGGTAAGACGGCCATCGCGATCGATACGATCATTAACCAGAAGAAAGAGAATGTTCTGTGCATCTACGTAGCCATCGGCCAGAAGGCGTCCACGGTAGCGAATATCGTGAAGACGCTGGAGGAGCACGGCGCCATGGATTACACCACGGTCGTTGCTTCTACGGCGAGTGAGCTCGCGCCGCTGCAGTACATTGCCCCGTACGCGGGCTGTGCGATCGGTGAAGAGTGGATGGAGAACGGCAAGGACGTTCTGATCATATACGACGATCTGTCGAAGCATGCGGCGGCGTACCGTACCCTGTCGCTTCTGCTGAAGCGTCCCCCGGGGCGTGAGGCTTATCCCGGCGACGTTTTCTACCTGCATTCGCGTCTGCTCGAGCGTGCGGCGCGCCTGTCGGAGGAGTACGGCGGCGGTTCCCTGACCGCGCTTCCCATTATCGAGACGCAGGCGGGCGACGTTTCCGCTTACATCCCGACGAACGTTATCTCCATCACCGATGGCCAGGTCTACCTGGAGACGGAGATGTTCAACGCGGGCTTTCGTCCGGCGGTCAATGCGGGCCTTTCCGTATCCCGTGTCGGCGGCGCTGCGCAGATCAAGGCAATCAAAAAGATCGCGGCGCCCATCCGTGTGGAGCTGGCACAGTACCGCGAACTGGCTGCATTTTCCCAGTTCGGATCCGAACTCGACGAGGACACAAAGGAGAAACTGGCGCAGGGCGAACGTATCCGCGAAGTCCTGAAGCAGCCGCAGTATAAGCCCATGCCGGTCGAGTACCAGGTGATCATCATCTTCGCGGCAACGCGGAAGTATCTGCTGGACATCCCGGTAGCACAGATCGCGACATTTGAAAAAGAATTGTTTGAGTTTATCGATTCGAAGTACCCCGAGATCCCGGATGAGATCCGTGAGAAGAGGGAACTGACCGCAGAGCTGGAAACTAAGCTCGCGGCTGTGATCGAAGAGTTTAAGACTGAATGATAAGTAGGTGAAGGTTTTATGGCATCGATGACGGACCTGAAAAAGCGAAGAGCGAGCGTGTCGTCCACAGGACAGATCACGAAAGCGATGAAGCTGGTGTCCACCGTAAAATTGCAAAAGACGCGCGTCCAGGCGGAGAATTCCAAGCCGTATTTCGGCTTCCTGTACGACACGGTGACATCGATCATTGCGTCGTCACCGGATGTCTCCAGTCCGTACCTGACACCGGGCGAGGGCGGTAAGACCGCCGTCGTGGCGATCACGTCGAACCGCGGCCTGGCCGGCGGTTATAACAACAACATCGTTAAGCTGATCACACAGTGGGAGATCCCGAAGGAAGACCTGGCAGTCTATGCGGTCGGAACGAAGGGCCGCGACGGTCTGCATCACCGCGGTTACAACGTCGTGTCGGATATGTCGGACCTCATCAACGCGCCGATGTTCCTCGACGCCCTCTACCTGTGTCAGCAGCTTTTGGACGCATTTAAAGCCGGACAGATCAAAGAGATCTACCTGGCATATACTTCGTTCAAAAACACGATGGTCCAGGAACCGAAACTGCTGAAGCTTCTGCCTTTGCAGTTCGATCAGGAGGAGATCGCGAAGAAGCCCACATTTTCCCCGATGAACTATGAACCCGGGGAGGAAGAGGTCTTAGAGCAGATCATTCCCCAATATATGGCAGGGATCCTGCACGGCGCATTCGTCGAGGCGATCGCCTCGGAAAATGCAGCCCGCATGCAGGCCATGGACAATGCCACAAAGAACGCCGAAGAGATGATGGAAGATCTGGAGCTGGAGTACAACCGCGCCAGACAGAGTTCGATCACACAGGAACTCACGGAGATCATCGCTGGCGCGAATGCAATTTCGTAATAAGACAACGTATTCCGGGAATGCGTCACAGACCCGGAACGAAAGAGGTTAATTATGGCACAGAACATAGGAAAGATAACGCAGATCATCGGCGCGGTCATGGACCTTCGTTTCGAGTCCGGAAACCTGCCGAAGATCAACGAAGCCATCCGTATCCCGTTCGAGGGACGCGAGGGTGAGTTGGTCGTTGAGGTCGCGCAGCATCTGGGCGATGATACCGTCCGCTGTATCGCGATGGGCTCGACGGATGGCTTGCGCCGCGGCATGGAAGCGATCGCGACGGGCGGCCCGATCTCGGTACCGGTCGGCGAAGTTACGCTGGGTCGTATCTTCAACGTACTCGGTGAAGCGATCGATAACAAGCCCACGCCTGAGTGTGAGCGTATGCCCATCCATCGTGCGGCTCCGTCGTTTGAGGAGCAGTCCACATCGACCGAGATCCTGGAGACCGGTATTAAGGTCGTAGACCTGTTGTGTCCCTACCAGCGCGGCGGTAAGGTCGGCCTGTTCGGCGGCGCCGGCGTAGGTAAGACGGTCCTCATTCAGGAACTCATCCGTAACATCGCGACTGAGCACGGCGGTTTCTCCGTATTCACCGGCGTAGGCGAGCGTACCCGTGAGGGCAATGACCTCTACCACGAGATGGAAGAGTCGGGCGTTATCAATAAGACCACCATGGTGTTCGGACAGATGAACGAGCCGCCGGGGGCACGTATGCGTGTCGGCCTGACGGGACTTACCATGGCGGAGTACTTCCGTGATAAAGGCGGTAAGGACGTTCTGCTTTTCATCGATAACATTTTCCGTTTTACACAGGCAGGTTCCGAGGTTTCGGCGCTCTTAGGCCGTATGCCTTCGGCGGTTGGTTACCAGCCGACCCTGCAGACGGAGATGGGCGCTCTGCAGGAGCGTATCACCTCCACGAAGAACGGTTCCATCACATCCGTACAGGCTGTCTACGTTCCGGCCGATGACCTCACCGACCCTGCGCCGGCGACGACATTCGCCCATCTGGACGCTACGACGGTTCTGTCCCGTTCGATCGTAGAATTGGGTATCTATCCCGCGGTAGATCCGCTGGCTTCGACGTCACGTATCCTGGATCCCCGCATCGTGGGTGATGAGCACTATAAGACGGCCCGCGGCGTGCAGGAGATCTTGCAGAGATATAAGGAATTACAGGATATCATCGCCATCCTCGGTATGGACGAGCTTTCCGATGAGGATAAACTGCTCGTAGCACGTGCCCGTAAGGTACAGCGTTTCCTGTCACAGCCGTTCTTCGTAGCGGGACAGTTCACCGGTCTGGAAGGCCGTTATGTACCGCTTAGCGAGACCATCCGCGGCTTCAAGGAGATCCTGGAAGGCAAACACGACAACATCCCGGAGAGTTACTTCCTGAACGCCGGCAGCATCGACGACGTTTTAGCAAAGATGAAGTAGGAGGCGCTTATGGCAGCTGCAAATACATTTCATCTGCGGATCCTGTCCCCGGAGCGCGTTTTTTACGAGGGCGATGTCAGCATGCTTGAGCTGACGACCTCGGAGGGTGAGATCGGTATTTACGCCGGGCACATTCCGACGACCTTCGTTTTGGCGCCCGGCGTCATGCGCATTCATGAGCCTGCGCAGGGGAAGACCGCCGCGAACATTCGCGAGGCGGCCCTTCACAGCGGTTTTATCGAGGTTTTACCCGAAGAGGTACATGTTATAGCAGAAGCGGTCGAATGGCCCGAGGAGATCGATCTGAACCGTGCACGTGTGGCCCAGCAGCGGGCGGAACGCCGCCTGAAGCGCTATAGTTCCGGCATGAACGTCATGCGGACAGAGCTCGCGCTTCGCAGAGCGCTGGTGCGTATCGAGGTCGGAGAGAAGAGATAATTAAACAGAGATATAAAAAGCAGGAGGCGGATCCCAGGATCCGCCTCCTGCCTTTATATTGAGGGGGGTGATTAATAATCTTGTTATTTGATAAATCCGAAGTTCGAGAACGGCCAGAAGATCAGACCTGCCTTCGCCTTGATGGCGTCTCTGCTGACGAAATGATTATCCCAGAAACGCGAGTCATGACTGTTGTTTCGGTTGTCGCCCATCACGAAATAGTGATCCGCCGGAATGGTGAATTTCAGTTCTTGCGGCGTTTCCATCAGGATGCCCTTAGGCAGGTAGGGCTCGTCCAGCTTATACTCGGATCCGCCCTTCGGCGTGATATAAACCGCATTATCGGCGATACGGATCGTCTCGCCCGGCAAACCGATGATACGCTTGATGAACAGGCGTTTCGGGTCATCCGGGTACTCGAAGATGATGACGTCACCGCGCTTCGGTGAGGAGAATATGTAGGCCAGACGGAAGCCGAACAGGCGGTCGCCGACATTGACCGTGGGCTGCATGGACTCCGAAGGAACCACCGCCGAGATGATCACAAACTTCACCAAAAGGAGGGCGATGACCACCGGAAGAACGATGACGAGTAAGAAGTCCTTCAGCAAGCCTTTTAACTTGGAACCCTTATTCTTTTTCTCGAATTTGTATTCAAACGGATCCTGATCGAGTTTCGGGTCGAAAGCGATCGGGTCGGCCAATGAGGGCCGCTTCGCCGCGATACGCTGGGATGCGGTCATCGGACGCTGGCGATCGGGTGAAGGCATAGCATCTGCCGGATCCGGAGTGCTGCCATACGAGGTGCGGACAGGCCCCATATGCTCGGTGGAGCGCTGCTCTTCTTTGCGGGCGGCTTCTGCCACGGCGGCACGCTGGCGGGCATTTTTCTGCGCAGCCATCGCCGCGATCTCCTGTGCATAGGAGGTCTGCTCCTCGGGGCGCTTCTGGGAAGCGTCGCTTAGATCACGCACAGCGTGCGGATCGGCTTCCACGGTATTGCGGAACTCTAAGGAGTCTTCGATATCCTCATTTTCTAATATGTCGTCGTCCACGTCAACGTTAATGACTTCAACGGTGTCGGAGCCGGTTTCCAAAACGGGACCTTCGACCTGACGACGTGTCACGCGGCGCGTGCCGGAACCGGCGCGCTTTGCAGTGGTCTGCTCGGTTTGGGCTTTGGAAGCAGCGGGTTTCGCTTCCTCTTCAGCCTGGGAGACGGGACCTTCGGCTCCGCTCGGGGCAGCCTGAGCGGACGCTGTGTCTTCGGAAGTTTTAGCGGCGGCCGGGCGCTTCCTACGGGTCGGCCGGGTTTCGTCAGCGGCCGGCGCGGTTACGCCGTCGTCCGGTAAAACAACATCGACCGGAGGGCGTTTTCTGCGTACCGGACGAACCACGGGAGGATTCTCCTCGGCGGCCGGTGCGGCAGACTTTGCGACCGATGGATCTTCGGCGGCCGTTGCAGAGGTTTCGCCCGCAGGCTTAGCTGCTTCAGGAGTTTCCGTCTTACTGCCGGTCTTTGCATCCTCGCGCGCAAAGAAAGCGGAGATCGCGTTCGCGACATCATCGGTGCTGGTTACATTTGCAGCCTCCTCCTCTTCAGGTGAAACGGCTAATTTTCTGCGCTTACGTGCAGCGGTATTCTCCGTGCCTTCGGCGTTACTCATATTGTTAAGAGCGTTCGCGATGACTGCTTCAAGGGAGTCATCCTCGGACGCGGCTTTCTTACTCTTGGAACTTCTTTTACGCTTCGCAGGCTGTGCATCCAACGGAAGCGTAAACTCGGAATCATTGTCCGTGCTGGCGTAATCGTTGACATCCGCATAGATCGAAGAGGTGCCTTCCGTCTCGCCGCCGCGCAGGTCGCTGAAATCCATATCGTTCTCATAATCCGCGTGTCCCATGAAGTCTGCAGGGGATTCGGTAAAAGCCGTATTCTGGTTCGCGAAAAGGTTCTCGGGCATCTCGAAGGGGATCGAGAAGGGAGTTCCTGCATCGGCCTCCGGGTTTGCTTCGGAAACGGACTCTTCCACGGGAGCCTGTGCAACGACAGCCTCCGGATCCAGTGAAGAAGTATCGGCAGATACATCCAGGTCCGGGGTGACATCGATCTTTAATTCATCAGGGGCTATCTGTGCTTCTTGCGGTTTTTCTTCCTCGACGGGTCGTACATTCTCTTCGAGCCTGGCCGACTCCTTCGACACTCCGGCCGAAGCCTCGGAAGAGTCTTGATTTTCATTTGGTTCAGGGCCGGTCACCGTCTTTTTGCCATGCATCGTTGTGCGCGGCTTCTTCGGCTTCGCCTTGGTTTTTGAGGATTTTTTCTTACTGCGGTTCGTAAGGGAAGGCTCTTCCTTAACTTCCTCATCCGGAACCTCACGTCCGGTCACGGACGCAGCAACTGCCGGCTCCTCGGGCCGGTAGGATGTATTTTCTGCTGTCGCATACGGCGGCAGGTCTAATTCTTCATCCGGAATGACCGCTCCGTCATCGTTATCAAAGGAGGGATCCTTTCGCGGAGCGCTGTACGGGGTAACGACTTCGAGGGGGATGAACTTTCCGTCGTCTTCAAACGGGATGGTATCCGATGCATCGAAAGAGAAACCGATCTCGAAATCTTCGTCGGTGTCGTTCGCGTCCGAACCGGAAACGCTGTACTCCGAAGCATCGATAAACGGGGTATCATCGACACCTTGAAGATCCATGATGCTTTCTTCCATCTCTTTCAGGATCGAATTCGATTCGTCCTCACTCGGAAATGATGTATTCTCATGAGTAGCAAACGGCTTTAAGACCACGTTCATCGTGGCCTCGTCCGGTTGCGTTCTGGTTGTCATATACTCGGTGGCGTCGATCCCGCCGCTGCTTTCCACATGTGGGATCTGACTTAATGCATCCAGTTCATCGGCGCTTATGGTAAAGTCTTTATCCCGGTCGATCGCGGCCTGACTCACCAAATCGTCAAAGTACTTATCGGCACGTTCATCCATAGTGTCATCACCAATCCTTATTTTCTACCCGCATAGGGAAGCGGGCATATACCTTTACAATATTATATCACAGAATCTCCGCAATGTGAACAATGAATTTGACACAAAGAAACAGCGGAGTACCGAAAGGTACTCCGCTGTTTCTTGAATGGATATGCTATATTAGTCAGTTTGCTGATCCATGTATTCCTTCCATTTTTTGAAGGCTTCGAAGTATTCGATCACTTCCTCCAGAGGCATGCCGTCGTACATTTTCAGCCGGGGCATATCCCCTTCGGCAGTCTGCGTTTTGTCGGTCGGTGCGAGGATATTCAGCTTCGCAACCTCCTCATTCAGAAAGTATAAAGGTGCAAAACACTGCTGACAGTTTCCGGGCGCTCCGGCAGGGAATACCAACTTTCCGTCGTCGATCGCGAGATACTCGATCTCACGGTTTTGGGTGTAAGCAGGGAGACAGAAGGCACCTTCCAAGTGTTGGATAGTCGCCCCGGGGTATGGGATATCACCTCTTCGGATGATGATCATATCATGGGAAGCGATCTCTTCCGCATATTGGACGGGAACGAGGATGCCTTGCAGGTTTGTGATGGGAACCGTATATCCCTGCATTTCCGTGCCTCCGCCGAGGGAAATATATAAGTCCGGATCGTTCGTGTAGCGAACACTGCAGGACACCTCGACTAATTCAAGTGGATCGTCCGTATGGGTGCCCAATGTTGCACGATAGCCATTCTTGTTATAAGACAGATCCTCCAGGATCATGTACTGCGTTTTCGCCGCATCGTAAGCATTTTCCGGATCGGGGAACACACCTCGCATCACCACGGGATCGGTTTTTTCTTTCGCGAAGTTATACAGGGGAAGCACTTCGTCCGATTGGATCATTCTTCCGCCGTAACTGAGCCATTTTTCAGAAACGGTTGTTTCCGAAAGGATATAGTAGGAGTACACATGGATCCCGTTCGAGTAGCATGCGATCGTATATTTGCAATCCGAATACTCGCGGTGTGTCTTATCTTTCGTGGCGGTGCCGGAGACGCTCTTTACTGCATTTAAGAACTCATCCAGGCCAGCCCTATTAATGATGCTCATGGAATAGCCGGTCGTTACATCGTAGATGATGATGTGGGTGATCTCTTCCTCCGGAACGTACAGATGATATGCCGGTTCTACGGCGATCGTCGACTCTGTAGGGGCGGTAGTTGCCGGATCGGCGAGGGTGTCGTTGTTTGCGACATCGATAGCCGTCGTTTTATCTTCGGTCTCCGTAGACGATTTTGTATCTGTGACTCCAACGATGGGAGCGTCCGCTTTGTGGAACATCTTGTAGGCGTAGGCGCCTCCGAAAAATGCGACCAATACAGCGGCAGAAACGAGGATAGCCGTGATAACATTCGGCATGACCCGCGAGCGTTTCATCGGTGTGATCGGAGTGTTTTCCTGTGTTTCGAACTCCATTTCGAGAACGAGATCGTCGGCTTTGGTTTCGTCGGATTTATGGTCCTTTACAGATCGATGTTGGACGGAAGCGGGATCTGCCTGCTCCGCGTTTTTGATATATTTATTGTTGATGTTTCCGATCGCGTCAAATAGATCGTGTTCGGTCATAGTTGGTAGCCTCCTTCCCTGAGTGCCTGTTTCAGGTCTTTTCGCATTCGAAATAATAAACTCTTTATCTGGCTTTGCGTCATATGATACTGTTTAGCGATGTCCCCGATCGAGTCACAGAACCAATAGCGTCTTACAAAGATGTTCTGCTGCAACTGTGTGCGGGTATCTAAAAATCTTTCGATGATCCGGGTGATATCCTCACTCGTCAGCATATCTTCGACCTCCATTTCCGGGGAAATGCAATCCTGCAATTCATCAGTGAGCTCACAAGCCACGAACTTCCGCTTCTTTCGCTGGGACTCCTTAAAACGGTTGATCGCGATCGCACGGATGATCTTACCTAAAAAGGCAAAGAAATAATCTCGCGGTTCGTGCGGAGGTATTCGTTTCCACGCTTCGAAATAGGTGTCGTTTTCACATTCCTTTGCGATCTCGTGATCGGACGTGATCCCGTAGGCGATGCCACGTAGTCGTACACCGTATTTCTCGGAGGTCTGCTTTATGGCGTCCTCATCTCTCGATAAGAACAGGTCAATGATATCATTATCTTCCAAGGGGATATCTCCTCTCTTAATTAAGGCCTTCACTATCTATATCAACAAATGTGCGCGTTGGTTGCACGGTTTTTCGGTTTTTGCCCCAAAAGTTTAAAAAACCGGATTCAATCCTATGGTAGCATAGTTTTTCAAGGGTGTGAACAGGGAAAGTGCATGATTTCCTTGCGATTTTCGGTGAAATAGAGTAATATGGTAGCGTGAGGCCGCGTGCGGCCGAAAGGATCCTATATGAAACACGTTTGGTTACGATATTTTCTGCTCGTGCTCCTGTTTATTCTGCTGGGCGTGGGCTATCTGATCTTCACGGGCCGTCGCTCGGGAGAGAAGATGACATTTCGCGATACACAGCCGGAGGCATTCCCCCTGGTTTCTTTTTTGTACGATAAATATGAGATGAACACCCTGTATGGGTATGCGAAGCCCGAGGGCTCGCTGGCTGCCTACTATGTGCATGACACGATCTGCCCGATGAACGAGGACCACGATATCACGATCCGAGTCCGCGAGAATTCCAAAGACGTCATCGGCGCATACTTCCAGCTGTATGATATGGCGGGCGAGCGTCTCTACGAGGAGCAGGAGCTCACCCTGACGAAAGACGGAAACCACATCCTAAAGATCGAATGCAACCCTACGAACCTGCTGGGGCAGGGCGAGGAGGGCTTGTTCTGTCTCTTCCTGAAGCTGGACGACGGCCGCGAGGCTTTCTATTCGACGCGCGTAGCCTATTATGAGGGAACTCCGCTCGATGAAGCATTTACCCTGTCCACCTCTATGATCGAGGCGATGCTGAGTAAGAATACCATCTCCCTGCAGCAATACATGAGTTTTACGGGCAGCGATGCACAGATGAACCTGAACCATGTGACGCTGGAATCGACACCGCGTCAGGCGACGTGGGCAGGCCTGGAACCGCGCGTTTCGACGGAACGCACGTTGCGCATCTACGAGATCAGCGCCACACAAATCGAATTTTCCTGGTTATACACGGCAAATACGACCGAAAACGCGAAGGAGATCTACTACGACGTAGAAGAGTATTTCTCGATTCGAAGACGAAGCGAGAAGAATTATATATTGGCGTACGAGCGCTTTATGCAGGAGAAGTTCCCTACGGATGACCGATGCATGGGTACGACGTCCATCCTCCTGGGTATCCAGGATCGGGACAATGTCTCGATGTTTAAGGACGCCTCCGGAAAGAAGGTCGCATTTACCGTGGACCACGCGGTGTACGCTTACAACTATACGAACAATGAAATGACGCAGGTGCTGGCGTTCGATGCCGGGACCGTGAATTCGCATGTCCGCGACCGGATGTATCGGGTGAAGATCCTGAACATGAACGAAAACGGAGACCTGAACCTGGCGATGAGCGGGTATTTTCCGAGTGGAAGTCACGAGGGCGAATGCGGTCTGGCCCTGTACTACTATGATAATGAGCACAATGCCCTTAAGGAGGTCAGTTTCGTCCGCCTGCAGGGCAGTTACGAGTCCGCGATCGAGAAGAGTTCGCACCTTTTGTATGCGAGCGATGACGGACTGTATTACTATGAGTTCGGAGGCGTGATCTATTCGATCGACCGAAAGAGCGGTGAGTCGCAGGTCGTTGCACGTGATGTTTCGGATCGACCGTGTGTCAGCGCCGACGGCGCATTTGCCGCATGGGATGCTTCCGGCGAGCCTTCGGTTATCTATATTCTGGATATGGCGATCGGCCGCATCCATAAGTTCGAAAAACCGGGTGAGGAGATCACGGCACTGGGCTTTATCGAGCATGATCTGGTCTACTCCGTATGGGCGAAGACCGATTACAAAACGGTCGTGTTCGATGATGTCCGCTTGATGAAGAGTGTACATATCCTGGACAGCGAGATGAATGAGCAGATGTCGTATGCGAAGGACAGTGTTTACATCGAGAGCGTCGATATGGAGCAGTATTCGGCAGTCCTGCATCGTGTGCGTGAACTGGAAAACGGCACGTTTGAGCAGTTGAGTGAGGATGTCCTGACCTACACCGAGCATGACACGAAAAACGAGACCATCGCGCTGAAGGTATCCGGATCGAATATCAAATTCAATTATTACTATATCAATTTCGGAAAGGCGATCTCTACGTCGCAGATCTTCGGACGCAACCAGAGCCGCCTGCTTTCGAATGAGCCGCGTACAGCGACATTGATGCCCGACGACGCGCACGACCGCTACACGGCATATTACGCCGGAAGGCGGATCCTGTCATCGGATGATCTGGCGCCTGCGATCGAAGCGGTCTATGACTCCATGGGTGTGGTCCTGGAGGGGCACGAAGTCGCATGGAGCCGCGGCAGCCGTAATTTGTATGTAACACTGACGATGCCGGAAACGGCGAAACTGGCTGAAGAGGCCATGGATCCGAAGGACAGCCTCGAGATGTCGCTCCTGACCATGAAGCAGTATGAGAAAGCCGCGGCTGATGTAAATATCGCGGAGATGCTCGTAAAGAACACGTCTGTGGTCAAGATGATGCAGGAACTCTTCGGCGACCGCATGGTGAACTTAAGCGGCTGCAGCACGACGCAGATCCTGTACTATATGCACCTGCGCCATCCGGTGCTGGCGCTGACGGATAACGGCCGGCACGCCGTCGTCCTCTATGGATACAACTCCGTATATGTTTATGTTTACGACCCCGTGACCGGGGAGAAGTCACGCCTGGATTTCACCACGGGCGCGGCAGATGAGTATTTCGAGCCCTCTGGGAACCTGTTTATCAGTATTCGATAGGTCAGATTGTACTTCGAAAAATACTTGCTTTTCTGTGGGCAATGTGCTAACATCTTCCATATAAATACATTTGTCCGCGACACGCGCACAAACGAGACGCATTGTCCGAGCGTGAGGAACAAATCGGGCGATGAAGTACGCAGGACATGTATTTATGGAGCTGAGATCTGCGAAGAGGAGGATGGCCATGGATGACGATAATCGGTACTATGTCGTAAAGAAGCGTGCATTGCCCGAGGTCTTGTGGAAGGTCGTGGAGGCGAAACGCCTGCTGGAGACCGGACGCGTCGGGACCATTAACGAGGCAGTGGACCGGATCGGCTTAAGCCGCAGTTCGTTTTACAAATATAAAGATGACATCCTTCCGTTTCACGAGAACATGAAGGGTAAGACGGTCACCTATATCCTGCAGATGGAGGATATGCCCGGCGTTCTGTCCGGCGTTCTGAAGAAGATCGCGGATTACCGGATGAACCTTCTGACCATCCATCAGGCAGTGCCGATCAACGGAGTGGCGACGCTGACGCTCAGCGTCGATGTGCTCAGGGAGTCCGGCGATGTGTCGGCGATGGTCGGCGAGATCGAAGCGATGGACGGGATCTACTATATGAAGGTCCTGGCTCGCGAGTGAGTCGCGAATAGAAACGATTGGATGCCGTGACGGCATGCTTAGAGAGGTTAGTGATAAGATATGAGTAAGATAGCTATTTTCGGATACGGAACCATCGGCAGCGGTGTGGTTGAGGTGCTGAACAGAAAGCGCGAGCACATCAAGAAACAGGCCGGTGAGGAGATCGAAGTCAAATATGTACTGGATCTGCGGGATTTCCCCGGGGATCCGATCGAGAAGATATTAGTCCATGATGTCAATGTGATCTTAAACGATCCCGAGGTCGACACCGTGGTAGAGGTCATGGGCGGCGTTCACCCGGCTTACGATTACGTGAAGTCGGCCCTGCTGGCAGGAAAGAGCGCGGTGACCTCGAATAAGGCGCTGGTCGCAGCATGCGGTCCGGAGCTTTTGAAGATCGCGCGTGAGCGCAACTTAAACTTCCAGTTCGAGGCGAGTGTGGGCGGCGGTATCCCGATCGTGCGTCCTCTGTTTGATGCGCTTACGGCGGGCGACGCGTCCGGCATCTACGGCATTTTAAACGGCACCACGAACTACATGCTTACGAAGATGTTTGACGACGAAATGTCCTACGAGGATGCGCTGGCACAGGCACAGGCACTGGGCTATGCAGAGCGTGACCCATCAGCAGATGTGGAAGGCTTCGACGCCTGCCGCAAGATCGCGATCCTGGCTTCGGTCGCTTCCGGACAGTTTGTTGACTATCAGGAGATCCCGACCCGTGGTATCGTGGGCATTACCCAGGAGGATATGTCACTCGCGGATCTGCTGGGCTACGGCATCAAGCTGGTCGGCAGTTTCACCCGTGAAGACGGCAAGAACTACGCGGAGGTAACTCCGATGCTGGTTCCTTTCACACATGCCCTGTATCCGGTAAAGGATGTATTTAACGGCATTCTGGTCGACGGCGACATCAACGGCGCCATCATGTTCTACGGCAGCGGTGCCGGTAAGCTTCCGACCGCTGGCGCAGTTGTGGCCGATGTCATCGACATCACGAGAAATGCGGGCCGGACCATTCAGGCCGGTTATAGTGAGGAAAAACTGCCTCTGGCAGACCTGTCTGAAAGAAAGCGCGCGTTCTATGTACGCGTGAACGGTGTTCCCGCGGAAAATGATGAAAAGGCACGCGCATTTGCCTCCTCCTTCGGCGCAGACTCCTACACCGAGATCGAGGATGGCACCTACGCATTTATCACGGAGCCTATGATCCGCGCTGCAGCAGATAAGCTTTGCGCAGGCGCTGAAGGCAACATCAACATCATCCCTGTGATCGGATGATCAGAAACTTATGAAACAAAAACGATGGTTTCGGTATCTATTTTCGGCCAATGAACACAGGGACCGTTTGTTTTTTCGGTGTGTGTTTATCGCGGTCCCGCTGATCGTGCTGTGGGTCGCATTTGCCACGGGATGGCCTGAGGCGGCAGCGCGGATCTACCCGGGCTGTCCGATCTACCGTGTCACCGGGCTGTACTGTCCGGGCTGCGGCGGCACGCATGCATTTCGGGCGATGGCGCACGGAGAGATCGGAGCATCGCTTTCGTTTCACCCGCTCGTCCTGCCGGCGGCCTGCTTTATCGTTTTGTATCTGGCAGCGCTGCTTTTATGGAAACTTCGCGGCGGCCGCGGTTTTAAGCCGCATTTTCGCCGCGTCTATCTCGTGATCAGCATCGGGCTGATCCTGTATCATGTTATTTCGGCCAATGTTTCATCGGGCCTCGGATATCCGCTATATTGATAGAATACGTGTCGCCGCTCGGTATGAAACAGATCGCCGGGCGGCGTTTTTGTTTTTTGGGGGAAGGGGGCGAAAACGCAGCCTTGCAGGGGGATGCGCATTGCCCGAGAGAAATTTTATTACACCGAACGGTGTAAATTCCATATCCGTTCGGATATACTGTTCCGGCCGGATCGTTGTTAAAATGTAGGTGATGTTTTTGGTTTTATTATGAGGCATTACCAATGGATAAGGATTTCAAATTACAGTTAGGAGAGAATATATACAGAGTCCGGAAGCGACTGGGGCTGACCCGGTCGGAGTTTGCGGAGCGCTGCGACATTTCCGAAGGCTATCTGGCGGCGGTGGAGAGCGGCGTTAAGAGCATGCGTGCGGAGACACTGCTGAAGATCAGCCGCGGGGCGGATGTTTCGGCGGACTTTCTGCTGAAGGGGAAGGACATCGACAATGACCGGATGCTGATGGAGCTGACGAGCCAGCTTACGCGGGAAGAGCGAAAGCAGGCACTCAACCTGATCGTGACCTATATCAACAGCCTGCACGATCTGAAGATCAAAGCAGATACAAAAGATTGAGTTCGTTTGAAAATACGAAACCGCCGTGATCCGGAAGGATCGCGGCGGTCTTACTATCTATACTATTTGTAAAAGTTTTCCATGAATTGCTGGCCTTCGGGCGTTTGCAAATAGGTCATGGCGATGACGAGGGCAATAACCATAAACACGGCGGCACAGATCCCCAGGATCAGACCGTATACGCCTCGCTGCGGGAATTTCCCCTTGTTTTTGGATTGCAGCGCAAAGACGATGGCGGCGACGGCAGCACCAATCGAGACAAAGGGAATGAAGACCGTGAAGATCGAGACCAGTCCGAAAACGAAACTCTGCTGGGCGCGGCGCTCATTTGACATGGAAAATGAAGGATGGTCGCGCATGGCGTTTGTGTAGCCGGTATAGTAACCATCGTTAAAGCCAGCTTTATACTGGTCGTGCCGGGCGTCCTGCTCGTTATACGGCATGGAGGGCGCCTGCGACTGTTGTTGGACCGGGACCTGCTGTTGCGGGAAATACTGCGGTGTATGCATGGCAGTATCCGGCGCAGGATCGGCCGCCTTTGACTCGGGCTTCTCCTGAGTTTTTTTCTTTTCGGGATCCGGAAGATCAAAAAAATCATCATCCATGGCAAACACCTCCTTTGGATTCGGGGCTTTTAGTCTCATGTTTGTTCGGGACTTTTAGTCCCTTGGATCATGCATCAATTGCATTTTTTCGTATACGGGTCTGTTCACAGACCCGTATACGAAAAAATGCGCGTCCCGTGTTGTGATGGATAAATAGGCGTTACCTTAGTAGTTAACTCGGCCCAAGCTTCCTCACGGCACATAACAGAAACCACTTAGTGCTGCTCCATCTCTGACCTGACACGGTTCATGGGCTGCTATTGCGTGAGACTCAAACGTCAACGTCACTTGCTAAGGGCTGCCCTACCTGGCCAACCCGAAACGGGACATCACCCTTGCTATAGCGGATTGCAAGTACAGGGCACCGCTAACTCCCCGGCTGCGCCCTTATACTATACACGTTTTTCAAAGGTTCGTCAAGCGGAAAATGTTCCCCGGTTTCCCGCGGAAAGGTATATATTCAGGGAAAAATGTGCTAAAATGACTGTAAGGTGTAAGGTACGAGTTGTAAAACGGTAGTAAATTAGTATAGGGACAGTAGAGCGAGGGTGTGTGAATGAAGCCTCGCGTTCCGGGCTGAGATGGAGGAGAATTATGAAAAAACAAAGGAAGAAGGCGTGTATGATCTTACCGCCTGTGTTGGCATTGGCCGTGGTTGCGGGAAGTACCGGGGCTGAAAAAGTGAGTGCAACAAAGAATATGCCACCAGATCTCGAGGGAATGGATATCCACATCGTCCAGTGGTGGGATGACTTCTGGAGCAGGGAACCTGAGAATAATTACGAGGAAGATCTTAGAGATTATCGCGATAGGCTTCAGGAATTGTGTGGGTTTTCGTTTCATTTTGACAACATCGGAGTTCAGGGCGATGCTTACGTTGAAAAACTGAGTTCCTCTATCGCCGCGGGGGAACCGATCGGTCAGATCTGTGCCTTAGAAGCGAGTTGGGTCCCCGCATTCATAAACGCGCAAATGATGGCGCCGTTGGATACTCTGGTGGAGAAAGATCGATACCACTGGCCTGTCGGGTGTGACTTCACTAAGGAGAAGTGGAATAAAGGGGTGATGGAAGCAACTACAGTCGGCGGACATGTCTACGGAATGTCGACCGAACACACGCCCGGCTATGTCATTTTCTTTAACAAACGTCTTCTTCAGGAGGCCGGCTACGGTGTGGATGAGTTATATGATCTTCAGAGAGACGGAAAGTGGAACTGGTCGAAGTTCGAAGAAGTATTACAGGCTTGCACCCGGGAGGCGGGCAGTGACGGTTCCGGCAGAACCTGGGGCATTGCGGGGGATTATGTGGATTATTACACGACCGCGCTCTATGCCTCCGGAGCGGATCCGGTAGCTAAGACGGCGACCGGACGTTTTGCAAACCATATAGACTCAGGAAAGGTCATCAAGACATTGACCTGGGCGGACGAAATGTGGGAAAAATACTCTGTGCCGGAGCCTGCGGAAACATCTCTGGACCGTTTCAAGAAAGGCGAAGTAGCCATGTGGATCGGGGAGGAGAGTGTCAGGGAGGAACTGGATGATCTGAAGGAAGTACTGGGATTAGTTATGTTTCCCTGTCCGGATGGGAAGGAACTGATCGCAGTCGAAAGAGAGGTCGTTATGTTTATCCCTTCGACCTATGACGAGGAGACAGCGAAAAAGATCGCGCTCGCCTATGATATGCTCACCGATCCGGTCCCGGGCTACGAGGAAGATGACGCCTGGAAAGAGAGGTATTATTCCAAATACGCAGATCCAAAGGCTGTCGATCAGACGCTTAACAGAATGCGGAATGGAAGATCGACGCAGCGGCTGGAAATGTATGTTACCGGATTGCAAGATGAATTTGAGAATGGTTTTCTCCGGGATATCACTGTCGGTAAACTTCACGTTTCCGAAGCGATCGAGGCGCATAAACCGGCCTGGGATGACTTGATCGCTAAGGAAAATGCTGCATTGGACGATCATTATGAGAACGTAGGGCGGACGGAAGCCCCGACCGAAGCGCCTACCATAGTGCCAACGGAAGAGCCAACGGAAGCATTGACGGAGGCACCGACCGAAGCCGGAACGGAAGAGAAACCGAACGAGACGCTCGTGGCGCCCACGGAAGCAGCATCCGACACAAAGGGTAATAATATATGGCCGTTTGTTATATGCGGAGCGGTGATCCTGCTCGGAGCCGTTGCAGGTGTTATTTTAAAGCGTAGTCGAAGCAGAAAGGATTGAGCCTTTCAGAGGAGGAATATTATGAAAAAATACAGAAAGATAACGGCGCTGGCCATGTCTTCAGCGATGGTGCTCGCAGCACTTACCGGGTGTGCCGGAGGCAAGGATAAGGACGAGACCACAACGGCGGCACAGGTCGACACGACTGCCGAACAGACGGCAGCGGCTTCCACGGAGGCACCGACAGCGGCGCCCACGGAAGCACCCACGGAGGAGCCGACGAGCGAACCGGATACCACAAGAGCACCCGGCCCGGACTTTAAGGGACGGGATGTTCAGATCATTTCCCGCCGAAATTCGATCGTGGATAATTCCTGGAGGGGAGGACTGCTGGTGCGTGACGGAGCCCAGGCGAAGACGGTGTATCAGGAAGACCTCGCTGCCCAGATCCGGGAATGTGAGAAAACATATAATTTTTCCGTACATCTGGATACTCTCGATGTAAAGGCGGAAGAATATTATGTAATGCTCAGCAGTACCATTACAGCGGGTGAGCCGATCGGGAATATCATCGAGATCGAACCGAAGTGGTTTGCAGGTCTTATGAATAATAGGATGTTTGCACCGCTCGATGATCTATCCGCCCTTCGTTTCAAAAAAGAAAAATGGAACCAGGGTGTCCTCGAAACGACATCCATTAACGGGCATATCTATGGTATGTCGGTGGACCGGGAGTTCGGCTACGTAGTGTTCTTCAACAAGAGACTCTTGCAGGAAGCCGGGTTCGGGGCTGAAGACCTGTACGATTTTCAGAAAGACGGCACGTGGACATGGTCCGAGTTTGAGAAGGTCCTGAAGGCATGCACACGTGATACGGACCATGACGGGAACACGGATACCTGGGGGCTGGCCGGGGTCGACAGCGAGTATTACGCGGCTGCGATCCACGCTTCCGGCGCGGATTTCGTTACAAAGGATGAGAATGGTCACTTCGTGAACGAGATGGACTTGGAGGAGTTCCTGTCCACGCTTACATGGGCAGATGAAATGCGTCAGTATTCCAAGCCGCAGTCGGAGGGTACCATAGCGACCGATCCGGTCGCCGAATTCAACCGGGGAGAGGCAGCTCTGCTCGTAGCTCCCGAGAATGTCAAATCCGAACTGACGACAGATGACTGGGGCATCGTTATGTTTCCCTGCCCGGATGGGAAGGAACTGATTGCTACCGATATGGCTTCTGTTTATATCATTCCGTCCAGTTACAGCAAAGATGAAGCAAATACTATTGCGCTCGTCTTCGACATGATCACGGAGCAGGTTCCGGGATATTGTGATCCGGAGGACGTTTGGCGTGAAGCTTACTATGAGTTCGTAAAGGATGGCAGGTCGGCCGATGAGACGCTTCAGCGGATGAGATATGGGAAAAATGTCAAGCCCTGCAAAGAGTTTTATGTCATGGATCTCTATGATACCAACATAGTGGAACGTTTTCTTCAGCCACTCGCTGCGGGAAAGATCACCCCGGCGGAAGGTATTCAGGCGAATATGGAAAGATGGAACGAGATCATCCAAAAACAGAATGAGAAGATGATTGTATTACAGGACTGTTAATTTCTGTTACAGAACGTTTAAACATTTTTACGTTTCTGTTACTTTTGCCGTGAACTTATTGGAATCCTCGAAATGCTGTGCTAAGATACAGAAAACTGTAGAATGCAGGGAAGAGGAGGATTCGAAATGATAAAGTTCAAAAAGGTAAAATCGGGCGCATTGTCATTTGCGTTGATGATGTCTTTGCTGGCCGGATGTACAAATAAGTCGGTTACACAGGAATCGGTTTCGGAGACTGCGGCTGACACGACCGTTGCCGATACGTCAGAGGCGGATGCGAAAGAGGAGACATCGACCGCGAACGCGGAAAATGATACCGAGGCGGCCACGGAAGAGACTTCGGAAGTTTCAACTGCCGATGAAGAGACGGACACCGATGCAGAGACGACCGCAGACGATGAAACGATGGCAGGTGAGACTGACGAAGTAATTAATGAGACGGTCTTTGATGAGACTTCCGACAGTGAGGCCGAGACTTCAACGGATGGTTCTGAGGAAACATCTGAGGAAACGACAGTAGAGGCAACAGAGACGACGGAAGAGGCAACAGAGACGACGGAAGAGGCTGTAGAGACAACGGAAGTTCCCGAGGAAACTACAGCGCCGGAGCCTTTCAGGTTCGACCAGACTCTCGACGTGAGGATCGTTAACTGGTACCAGGGGGAAGAGGAGGCGCCGAAAACGCCGTATGATAAAGCTTATAAGGCTTATCTTGAGAAGATCCAACAGGATCATAACTTTACGGTCCGTATCGAAAACATCGGCGGTTGGGGTGAGTCTTACACTACACAACTTTCCGCGTCTATCTCAGCAGGTGACCCGATCGGGCAGGTATGCATCTTGGATTCAAGTTGGGCAGCCGGTATAATGAATAACAATTTTTGCGAACCTCTCGATACACTGAGGTCCTTAGATCTGACAGAACCGAAGTGGAACCGGGGTGTCTCCGATGCGATGACTTTTGGCGGTCATGTTTATGGCATGGCGATAAAAAATGGAGGTAGGACCCGGGCCGGAGTGTACTTCAATAAGCGACTCCTTCAGGAGGCCGGCTATTGTGCTGAAGAGTTGTATGATTTCCAGAAGAACGGAATGTGGACATGGTCGAAATTCGAAGAGGTTTTAGCTGCGTGCACCAGAGATACCGACCATGACGGCATTACCGATGTATGGGGTATGACCGGCTTCAATATGGATTTCTATACGACCGCGATCTATTCGTCGGGAGCGGATTTTGTAACGAAGGACGCTACCGGCAAGTTCGTAAACCGGATGAATACCGCTTCGTTCCAAGATGCATTGACCTGGGCGAACCGTATTTGGCACACCTATTGTCAGCCGCAACCGGAAGGCTCGGAATGGGATTATTTTAAAGCCATTTTCTGCAACGGAGAGGCGGCCATGCGTGTTGCCGAGGAATATGTTGCATCTGAACTGGAGATTGAAGGAATGGCCGATGAATGGGGCTTCGTAATGTTCCCCTGCCCGGATGGACAGGAACCGATCACGATCGAGCGTGAGGAGGTGGCCTTCATCCCGAGTTCATATAGCACTGCAGAAGCGGATAATATCGCTTATGTATATGATCTGTTCACCGATCCCGTTCCCGGATATGAGGATTCCGACGTGTGGAAGGAAGAATTCTTAGAGTACTATCCGAACCGGGAAGTGGTCGATGAGACATTGGCCAGGATGAGATTCGGAAAGGTAAAGGAACGTCTGGATCTCTACGTTTACGGCTTTGATGAAACGATCGGCCCGGGCTTTATCTGGGAGCTAGCAGGTGATACGCTCACGCCCGCGGAGGCTATCGAGTCGAAGCAGGGAGAATGGAATACCTGCATCAAAGAACAGAATAACGCACTTAAAAAGTTGGGCCGATAATACGTAAGATAATAAGATAACTCCCGAAAGAGAGGGCGCCCGGTATATGCCGGACGGTCTCTCTTTTTTGTGTGGACACGGAAGATTTTACTTTATGCCGCAGGGAGTTTATGGTATAATTGCGAAAAGAACTTCAGGAGGAGAGAACGATGATAAAGGTATATTGTTACGCGAAATGTACGACCTGTAAGAAGGCGCTGAAGTGGCTGGATGATAATAAGGTGGAGTACCAACTGCTCGACATCAAGGAGGAGCATCCGGACGAAAAGACACTGCGACAGCTCCATAAGAAGAGCGGGCTGGCGCTGCGGAAGTTCTTCAACACCAGCGGTATCCTGTACCGGGAGATGGAGCTCTCGAAGAAACTGCCGGAGATGAGCGAGGACGAGATGTTTAAACTTCTGGCTTCGGACGGAATGCTGGTGAAGCGGCCGCTGCTGATCACGAAGGATCGCGTGCTGCCGGGCTTTAAAGATGAAGACTGGAAGGCAGCAGTACAGAAATAACGAGGAGATCAGACATGGAGATTTGGGATCTTTATGATAAGAATGGTGTAAAGACAGGAGAAACGTGGGAACGCCAGTGGGAGAGCACGAATAAGGAGATACCGGAGGGTCGGTATCATATCGTCTGCGAGGTTCTGGTGCGGCATAAGGATGGCACCTTCCTGCTGGTGAAGCGTGACCCGAATAAAGAAGCGTACCCGGGATACTGGGAGGCGAGCGCCGGAGGTTCGGCATTGGCCGGAGAGGATGCATTGACCTGCGTTAAGAGGGAGCTGCTGGAGGAGACCGGAATCGTGGCGGACAGCCTGGTCCAGATCGGCTTCACGAACGAGCGCAGGCCCTGCCTCTTTTACTCTTATCTGGCCTACACAAACTGTGATAAGGACTCGGTAAAACTTCAGGAGGGCGAGACCGTTGCGTATAAATGGGTCGACCGCGCGGGAATGCTGGAGTATCTCGATTCGGACCTGGCGATAAAGACGCACAACTACCGCAGCCGCCGCTTCTTCGAGAAGATTTTGAAGGTGGACGCGCTCGCGGATCGTCCCATCGCCGAATGGCTGAAGGACGTCCCGGACGACGATTTTATTTCCCCGTATCCGACCTACGAGATCGGTAAATTCTTCGATCGTTTCCACAAGGTGATCTATACGTATAAGGATGGCCGGAGCATGAAGTATTACTTCTTCGATCCGAGAGAGTACGGCTATCCCGCAGGGCAAAAATATCCCTTGCTGGTGTCGTTTCACGGATCGGGTAATTCTTTCGTAGGCGATACCTGTATTAACTATACAGGCGCAGAGTTTTATGCCTCGGACGACTATCAGAAGGCGATGGGCGGGGCGTATATCCTGGTTCCCGTGGCAAATGAATATAGGGCCGAAAATGGAAAGACAGAGGGCGGCTGGGAACCCGTATACGATGACATGGTCCGCGCGCTCATCTTCGATTTTATCGCGGAGAAGACCGGGGGCGTGACGAAGAAGGCTTACTTCGGGAATTCCTCCGGAGCCAGATATGTGTTCCACATGATGGACTGCTACATGGATGATTTCGACATTGCGATCCCGATCGGTGGCAGCGACCTGCCGGGCGCGGAAAAACTGCAGGAGTTCGACGCAAAGGGTAAATATCTGTTCTTCGCCCTTGGCAAGAGGGATGAGTTTCACGACTACGAAAAAGAAGTCGTTCCGAGACTGGCGGACCTGCAGGCCATGAAGAATTGCTTCATCTTCATTCCCGAGTGGGTGCGCAACGGAGACGGCGGCATCGCGTCGATCTTCGGCGGCGTCGAGATGGGGCAGCATTGCCTGGTAAACAGCATGCACATCAACCTGATGTTTGATGACCATACACCGATGGATGAACGGCTTCCGAAAGGCGTGACCGGCTGGCTGGCCGACATCTTTCATGAACCGGCTCAGAATTGACCGGAAAACCCTTGAGTGTCTATAGCGCTCAGGGGTTTTTATTTCTCATCCGAAAACGTTCGCATTGTATTTCCCGCGATTATGTGGTATACTTAAACGTAAGTATGCCTGCAAATGCAGAGAAAGTGAGGCAATGTATGTTGAGAGTCGGAATGTTGACCAGCGGAGGCGATTGCCAGGCGCTGAACGCGACCATGCGAGGCGTGGCAAAGACATTGTATCAGTCGAAGGAGAAGGTTGAGATCTACGGATTTCTGGAGGGCTACCGCGGCCTGATGTACGGGAATTTCCGCCGGATGAAGCCTCAGGATTTTTCAGGCATTCTGACCATCGGAGGAACGATTCTGGGTACCTCCCGTACCCCGTTTAAACTGATCAATGAGCCTGACGAAAACGGACTAAATAAAGTCGAGGCCATGAAGAAGACTTATCGTGACCTCAATCTGGACGCACTGGTCGTTCTCGGGGGCAATGGTTCCTTAAAGACCGCGAACCTGCTCTCGAATGAGGGCCTGAATGTCATCGGCCTCCCGAAGACCATCGATAACGATGTCTGGGGCACGGATGTGACCTTCGGTTTCCAGAGCGCCATCGACGTCGCGACGAATGCGATCGATATGATCCACACCACCGCGGCATCCCACGGACGTGTATTCGTGGTTGAAGTTATGGGACATAAGGTCGGCTGGCTGACCCTGTACGCCGGCATGGCGAGCGGGGCGGACATCATCCTGATCCCCGAGATCCCGTACGATATCGATAAAGTCATCGCAGCGCTGAAGGAGCGCACGAAGGCGGGTAAAGGATTCTCCATCGTGGCGGTCGCAGAGGGTGCCATCAGTAAGGAGGTCGCTGACCTTCCGAAGAAGGAGAAGAAGGCCGAACTGGCAGCCCGCGCGGCGAAATACCCCTCCGTCGCTTACGAAGTATCGGCGGCGATCCTGGAGCATGGCGGACAGGAAGTCCGCGTAACGGTTCCCGGACACATGCAGCGTGGCGGCGCACCTTGTGCTTACGACCGCGTGCTTTCCTCGAGACTCGGCGCAGCAGCCGGCGAACTGATCCTGAAGAAGAACTTCGGACATCTGGTCTGCATGGTAAACGGCGAGACCACCCCGGTACCGCTTTCCGAGATCGCAGGTAAACTCAAAGTCATCGAGCCTGACTGCAGCATGATCCGCGAGGCGAAGGCGATGGGCATCTGCTTCGGCGACTGATACCTACATTGACAGAGAATTACGAAAGGAGAGAGCATGGCTTACACAGCGTTCTATCGTAAGCACCGCCCGCAGAACTTCGACGAAGTCCGCGGTCAGGAAGCGGTGGTCACGACATTGCGAAATCAAATAAAGAGCGGACGCGTGGGTCATGCCTACCTGTTCTGCGGAACGCGCGGAACCGGTAAAACCTCCATTGCTAAGATATTCGCCCGTGCAGTGAATTGCGAGCATCCGGAGAACGGAAACTGCTGCAACGAGTGTCCGACTTGTCAGGGCATACTGAACGGGACCTCGATGAATGTCGTGGAGATCGATGCCGCGTCCAACAACGGCGTGGATAACATCCGCGAGATCCGCGAGGAGGTGAAGTACCCGCCGACCGAAGGCAAGTACCGCGTCTACATCATCGACGAGGTACACATGCTGTCCGCGGGCGCGTACAACGCACTTTTGAAAACGTTGGAGGAACCGCCGTCCTATGTGATCTTCATTCTGGCGACGACGGAAGTCCACAAAATTCCGGTGACGGTTTTATCCCGTTGCCAACGTTATGATTTTAAACGCATCCCGACCGAGTCGATCTACGACCAGCTCGTAAGCATCACACAGAAGGAAGGGGTGGAGGCGGAGGAGAACGCACTGCGATACATTGCCCGTGCGGGTGATGGTGCCATGCGTGACGCCCTGTCGATCCTCGAGCAATGTGTCTCGTTCCACTATGGCGAGCGGCTCACCTATGAGCAGGTGCTCGAGATCATCGGAGCCTCCGATATCGATGTTTTCGTCGATCTGATGACTGCGATCCGCGACCGCGAGACGACGCGGGCTCTATCCACGATCGATGACATCTGCTACTCCGGTCGCGACCCGGGACAGTTTATTTCCGATTTCGTCTGGTTCATGCGGAACCTGCTTATGTTGCAGACCGGCGTGGTCTCTGACGAGGAGATCGGCATCCTGCCGGAGCGCCGGCCGAAACTGGAAGAGCTGGCACAGTCGCTCACCATGGAGCAGCTGATGAATTACATCCGCGTTTTTTCCGAGACCGGAAACCGCCTGCGCTCAGCGACGCAGAAGCGCGCGGTGCTGGAGGTTGACGTGCTCAAACTGATGTATCCGCAGATGCTCGGGGCACAGTCCGAACAGGCGCTCTCGATGCGCATTTCGAAGCTCGAGCAGATGGTCGCGGATCTTATGAAAAACGGTGTGTCCGTAGCGGATGCACAGGCACTCGCACAGGCTATGCAGAGCGTTGCCGGGAACGTTTCGGGCGAAACGACCGCCCGTGTGACCGAACCTGCATCGTCCGGAGCGGGGACCTCCCCGGGAGCAGCTAGCACTTATACGAAAGCGGAAGATGCAGAGGATATGGGGAACTATCCCGGAGCTACCGAAGGAGATCTGCCGCTGCTGCAGGAAAACTGGAGCGAGATCAAAAGGACGGCGTCCCCACTGATCCGCGGCGCACTCGATTATGCAAAGCCGGAATACCGGGGCGGCTTCAAACTCGTTTTTTCCGAGAAGGGCAGTTACGGGATCCTGACACCGTCTCGTCTGGCGGAACTTCAGAAGAACATTGCCCGCATCGTCGGGAAGAACTTCGTTCTGGGCAGCGAGCTCGAGGTGAGGCGCGCAGCCGGCTCCGTAACGGACGACGGCACAACACGTATCATGAATATTGACTTCCCGATCAACCGGGTATAAATAGTTCCAAATCATTCAGGAGGATTAAAAAATGGCTAAAAAAGGCGGTTACGGCGGCGGTATGATGCCGTCCAACATGAATAATCTGATGAAGCAGGCACAGCGCATGCAGAGACAGATGGAGGAGCAGCAGGAAGAGTTCGAGAAGAAGGAATTCGAGGCAGCTGCCGGCGGCGGCGCAGTTAAGGTCGTTGTAAACGGTAAGAAGGAAGTGGTTTCTGTTACCCTCGCTCCGGAAGTTGTAGATCCCGACGATATCGAGATGTTGCAGGATCTGATCGTGGCAGCGGCAAATGAAGCGCTGCGTAAGATGGAAGACGAGAACCAGGAGAACATCAATAAGCTGGCCGGTGGTTTCGGCGGCAACCTGGGCGGTCTGGGCGGCTTAAGCGGCCTGTTCTAAGAAACCGTAAACGACGGTTTTCTTTGGGAGAAACGATGAAAGAACGAATCCGGAATTGGCTGGAAAACCATCGCGACGAGATGGTCCGCGACATATTCGATCTGGTCCGAATCGACAGCGAGAAGATGCCGGCGAAAGAGGGCATGCCGTATGGCGAAGGCCCTGCGCATGCGCTCGCGCTCGCGCTTTCGAAGGCGGAGGGCTACGGCTTTGCGACGCAGAACCACGAGAACTACGTGGGAAGCATTGACATGTCAGACTCTGTGCGCGGACTCGACATATTGGCGCATCTCGATGTGGTTCCGGCAACACCGGGCTTCACGGTGACAGCACCGTTCGAGCCGGTCGAAAAGGACGGAAAACTCTACGGACGCGGCACGGCAGATGATAAAGGCCCCGCCATGGCGGCGCTTTATGCCATGCGCGCGCTGAAGGAGCTGGGTGTTCCGCTTCGGAAAAATGTCCGCCTCATCCTGGGGTGCGACGAAGAGTGCGGAAGCTCGGACATAGAGTATTATTACAAAAAAGAAGCGGCGGCACCCTGTACATTTTCCCCGGATGCTTGCTTTCCTGTGGTAAATGTGGAAAAGGGCCATCTGGTCGCTGCTTTCGTGTGCAAAACCGAGCCGAAATCGGGAGCGAAGCCTTGCATCACCGAGGCGCAGTCCGGCATGAAGTTCAACGTCGTTCCGGACACGGCGATGATGCGCGTTGTGAATGTGGATCGTTCGATCCTGGCGACGGCTGCGAAGGACCTGGCCCGCGAGTTGCCGGTGAAGATCACGATCGAGACCTTTTCGGACAGCCTGCGTGTGACCGTGAAGGGTAAGAGTGCGCATGCGTCGACGCCCGAACTCGGGGTAAATGCACTCACGGCCATGTTGAAACTATTGCATGACGCGAAGGATGCATTTTCCGGGACGGAAGATGCTGCGACGAAGGCTTTGCTGGCACTGTCGGAAGTGCTGGTGCATGCTGACCACGCCGGACAGGCGCTGGGGATAGACCGGGACCATGAGGTGACCGGCCCTACGACGGTAAGTCCCGATATCCTGGAACTTACGGACGGCAACCTGCGACTTACGATCGACAGCCGGATGGCGCTCGGATCGACGCGGGAGAATACGGCCGGAACGCTGGAAAGAGTCGCCGAAACGTGCGGTTGCACGTTCGACGTAGAGCGTTATTCCGAAACACATTATGTGCCGGCGGACTCGGAATTCGTGAAGACACTCCTTAAGTGCTATGAGGATGTGTTCGGACGCGAAGGAAGCAAGCCCATCGCGATGGGCGGCGGCACTTACGTACATGAAGTCGAAAACGGCGTAGCCTTCGGCTGCGTGGAAGACGAAGAAGAAGTGAACATGCACGGCGATGACGAACACATCGCGGTGGAGGACTTACTTAATGGAAGCGTGACATTTGCGCTTGCGATCTACGCCATTTGCGGCGGGGAGTAATTGTGGAATATTTCAGTGATGAATTGACGAATCTGATCAGCGAACTGTCGAGACTGCCGGGCATCGGGAAGAAGTCCGCGCAGCGTATGGCATTCTACCTGATCAATCTTCCGGTCGACCGTGTCGAGAAACTTACCTCGACGATCCTCGATGCGCGGAAGAACATTCGGTATTGCAAGACCTGCCTGTGCCTGACGGACAGCGAGGAGTGCCCGATCTGCGGCAACCCGAAGCGGGACCATTCCACCGTGATGGTGGTGGAGTCAACGCAGGACATGGTAGCGTACGAGCGTGTCGGCCAGTATAATGGTGTATATCATGTGCTGCACGGAGCGATCTCGCCGGCCTTGCATATCGGACCGAATGATATAAAACTAAAGGAACTCATTTCCCGTTTGGACGGCAGTGTGAAGGAAGTCATTCTGGCGACGAACTCCAGCGTGGAGGGTGAGGCGACGGCAATGATGGTGAAGAACTACGTGCGTGCCGTCGGGGATGTGCGTTGTACCAGGATCGCGAGCGGTGTGCCGGTCGGCGGAGACCTGGAATACATCGATGAGGTGACGCTCCTTCGTGCACTGGAGGGCCGAAGGGAGATTTAACAAGAGGTGTAACTGTGGACAAGTACGAGTACGAAATCAAAACGGAGCAGATACGAAAACTGATCCTGCTGAAAGAGTATGATACGGCAAAGAAGATCGCGGACGGGATGAAGTGGGGAAAAGAAAAAAATCCCCGCCTGCTGTCGGAGGTTGCCGAGCTTTACGTAATGAGCGGTGAATATGACGACGCGATCGACCTGCTGCTGCAGGCTTACGATTACGCGCATCCGGGACGACTCATCCTGAAGCGTTTGGTAGAGGTCGCCATTATGGCGAAAAACTACCGCAACGCGGCGGAGTATTGCGAGGAGTTCCACGACCTGGCTCCGCGGGATACCGAGTACTATTTGATGCGATATAAGGTGGATGAGGCCGCGGGCAATGTATCCGTGGAGCGTCGCATTGCCCTTTTGGAGAGATATACTGCCTCCGAGATGAGTGAGGAGTGGAAGCTGCGTCTGGCGCAGTTGTATGCCGAGGCCGGCCGTGTTCCGGACTGCGTGAAACTGTGTGACGAGATCATTTTCCTGTTCTGCAACGGTGAATATGTTATCGAGGCGATGGAACTGAAGCGTCAGTACGCGCCGCTGGATAAATTCCAGCAGGAGAAGTACGACCATCGTGAGGAGTACCTGCAGAAGTACCATGAGGAGCAGGAGGCGATGCGCCTTCAGGCTGAGGAAGCAGAGCGCGAGAATACCGAGCGCATGCTGGAGAAGGAACGTAAGCGTGCGGAGAAACTGGGCATCGTGGATGCGCCGAAGGAAGTACCGGTAACGCAGGAGGCGTGGAGTCCGAAGCTCCCGAAACAGGAGGCGGAGGCGATGGCTGCGGCGGCGCAGGGCACGCCCATGGAGTGGACGCCGGAGGATGCGCAGGCAGCGCAGGAGCGCGAAGAAGACCAGGCGGCACAGGCAGAGCAGGAAGCTGCGCAGCAGGCGGCCTACGATGCGGCGGAGGAGCGGCGTAAGCGTCTCCTGGAGATCGCCCTGAAGGAAGAAGCGATCCTGACATCGAATACTCCGGAAGTTCAGGAGCATAAGTTGACGACGATGATGGAGGATGAGCAGCAAAGCCTTGCTTCGAACATCAGCAACATCCTTTCAAACGGCAATGAAACACCGAAACGTGTGGAGAGGGATCTGGAAGATACTCTTTCCGATTTCGCATGCGGTACGAAGGTACGTGTGCGCTACGACGAAGATATATTGGAGCAGGAGGCTGCAGAGGCGGCTTCCTACGTTGAGGAGACTGTAGAGCAGGCAGCGGAGACAGTCGCGGAAGCAGCACAGGAGACCGCACAGGCGGCGACGGATGTGGAAGAGACTGCGCAGGAGACGCTTGAGATGGCGGCCGATGCAGCTCAGCAGGAGGTTGAACCTGCGATCGAAGCTACGATGCAGGCGGCCGAAGCGGTCGAGGAAGCGGCACAGGAAACTGCACAGGCAGCAGCCGAAGCAGAAGAAGCGGCGCAGGAGATCGAGCAGGCCGAAGCGGAAGCATTTGCCGAAGCAGAGGAAGCTGCGCAGCAGGCAGAAGAAGCTGCACAGGAGACCGCAGAGCAGGCAGCCGAGGTTTCGGCCGAGGTCGATGACAGTGTGCGGGGCATGTTTGATGAGAACCGCAAGAAAGAGGATACCGGCTTCCTGACGAATGCGCAAAAGCAGACGCTGTTAAACATGGTGCGGAAGCACGAAGCGCCGGCGGCAGAGGCGGAAGCGCCCGCCGAAGCGGTAGAGCAGGCCGGAGAAGCATTTGCCGAGGAAACACAGGAGATCGCAGAGCAGGTTGAAGAGGCTGCGCAGCAGACTGCGGAAGTTCTGTCCAGCTTCGACGAGACCTATGTTAAGGACGCGGAAGTGCTTCAGGAGGAGCCTGAGGTAGACATAGATAAAGCTCAGGACGAAGACATCCTGGCGGAGGTTTCGAAGAACCTGAACCGCACGCTCGAACTGCAGGAGATCGAGCAGGAGGTCGGACCCATCAATATCCCGGGACCGGAGATGCCGGCGTCCGAGGAGACCTATACCAATGTATTTGAAGGTGACATCGACGAGGCGGCCTTCGAGGAGACCTACCAGAATGTAATGGAGCAGGCGGCGCTCGAAGAGATGATCGAGATGCGGGAGCAGGGTGAGGAGATCCCGGCGGCTGCCGTAGCTACGGTCGAAGCCGAAGAAGTGATGGAAGCCACAGAGGCTTCGGAGGATACTTCGGCCGTTGAAGAACCTGAGACGTCGGTCGCACTGGCTGTACGCAGCCAGCTCGGCGAGATCAATATCGAGACAGCTGCCGAAGCGAAGGACAGCACGGCTGACGAAGTATGCTTCGCCATCACCTGCGACAACGAGCAGAAGGGCCTTGCGTATGCGATCGAACTGCTGAAACGTCTGCCGAAGGAGAGCGAGCGCCCGTCTAAGCTGGCGCGCACGACGGCAGAGAAACTCAACGAAAACGGCCTGCTCGTACAGGAAGAGCGTCTGGAGGACGTCCTCCTCGTCATCGAGCATGCAGGAAAACTTTCCGAGGAACTGGTCAATGAACTTCTGCAGTTCCGTAAGCATTACGAGAACGCGATCGTGGTTATAATCGACAGCGACGAAGGTCTGCGTAAACTGTTCGCGCGCCGCCCGGAGCTGGGCCTGATCTTCGTGCTTCGCTACGAGTATGAAGAGAAGACCGCCGACGAGTGGTTCGAGTTTATGAAAGAATACGCGGAAGCGTTGGAGTGCGTGATCGCGCCAGACGCAGAGTACCTGATAAAGGAATACCTGCAGGATCGTCTCGATCACGACGAGATCGTCTTTGAGACATTGCTCAAAGAGATCGTGGACGACGCTGAGCATGAGGCTGACCGCTTTACGGTGAAGAACCTCTTTGCGAACGCGTTCGGACGCAAGTTTAATAAGGACGGCTGGCTGATGTTGAAGGCCAGACATTTCTAGTCTTGCGCCCACCGGTTTTACAATTTGAAAAGTGGTGATTTCAGTATTATGTTAAATATGATTTTCCTGGCTTCCGAGGCGACCACACAGGCCGCTACCGAAGCCGCGACACAGGTAGCGGAAAAAGCATCATCCGGCGGCTTTAACTGGATGTTCATCAGCGCCATTGTCCTGGTGGCCGGCATGGTCGTGATCGGCTTTGCCTTAGGTTTTTTCCGGATGCTTTTGAGCACGACTGCTCTGGTGCTGGCCCTCGCCGGCGCCTACTTCCTCGGCGGCCCCATCTCGGATAAGGTTGCCGCATCCGGCATCGGCCGCTCGGTAGAGAAGCGGATCGAGACCTTCGTGAATGAGAACATAAAGGTCATGCCGAGCGAGGAAAGCATTGCCCAGCAAAATGAGGTGATCGAAAACCTGCCGCTCCCGGAGCGCATCACGAAGCACATCGTTGCGCATAATAACAAAGATACCTATGAGCAGCTGGGCGTCGATAAGTTCCCGTCCTTCCTCACGAAGTTCACGACAAACATGGTGATCGATGCAGTGGTCTATGTGCTCGTGTTCCTGGTCCTTTTGATCGCGCTGCACCTCCTGATCTATTTACTGGATATAGCGTCGATGCTGCCGATCATCAATGGCCTGAACCATCTGGCCGGCGCCCTGCTCGGCTTCATCTATGGCGTGGCGATCCTCTGGTTCTTCTTCATCCTGGTTTCCGCATTTCCCACGGTGGAATTCTTCGCGAACTGCCAGAAGATGATCACGGACAATAATATCCTCGGCACTATGTATGACAACAACCTGCTCATGCGGCTGCTGATGGGCGTAGGGTTCTAGGGGAAAAATAAATATTTATGAGAGCCCGGATCTCGTTGGGGATCCGGGCTCTGCTTATTTGCTCGGACGTAAGAAATCAGTAAGAAAATCATAATCCTTTTTTCGTTTTTTTTCCTCCGGGCATGTGATAATATAATATCGAGGGAGTCCCTCAGAAAGAGGTATGCTATGATCAGGATTCGAGGATTGGAGAAGAATATTTCGTTCCCGAGACAGGGGATGGTCTTTTTGACAGGCTCGGACTGCGCTGCTAAAACGGACTTTTTACACATGATCGCCGGTCTTTCCGAAATTGATGCGGGGGATGTGATCGTTAACGATAATGTCCTGGCGGAAATGTCCGAACAGGAGCGGGATGCGTTTCGCAATACCGATATAGGTATCATTTTCCGAGAGAATAAATTGCAGCCGAAGATGACCGTCTACCAAAGCCTCGAACTCGTCCTGAATAACCAGAAATGGGAAGATAAAACGGCGGAGAGCATCCGAAACCATATCTACGCGACCCTTAAGGCCGTAGGATTGGAAGACGGTGAAGGCTTGCCGGTTTTGAAACTTTTGGAGGGAGAGCGTCGCCGGGTATTGGTCGCGCGGGCGCTCGTAAAGGATCCGAAGATCGTTCTGGCAGATGAACCGACGGCTGATCTGAAGGAAGAGGATGCAACAGCAGTTATGGAGGCTTTGAAATGGGCTTCCAAGACACGCCTCGTGATCGTAGCGAGCGAGAACCGGGATCTGGCAAATGCTTATGCCGACCGCGAACTGATCACGGAAAACGGCCGGTTTATGGAGGCGGAGGAAAACAACGCCGGCAGCATCATGCCTCCCGATGATTTTAGTGAAAGCATCGTAACCAAAGAGAATAAGAAGAACACCCGTAAGACCGAAAATGTGCTTCCGCCGCGTTATGACGTAAAGGCTGGGACGCTATCGATCCGCGACAGATTTCGCCTGGCCGGCATGTTCCGAAAGGGAGGAAAAGGCCATATATTTATGGTGATACTTGCCGTGCTGGCGACCTTGATGACGGTCTATGGCATGTTTTATAATGAGGAAAAACTTCTGAAAGGGTATTTCAATAAATATCAGCCGGAGAACCTTAAGGCAACCCTGCACGTGAGCTACGAATCGGATGGTGATATTGATACTGCCGATCTAAGCAAGGGTCCGTATTATTTGGAGAAAGCCGAAACGCTGGCGCAGGAGACCGGACATCCGCTGATCCCGACGATCGAAACATCTGCGTATTATCCGCGCAAAGGCGAGGGGAACGTTTCCGAAAGTAAGATCACGCTGGCGGCGCTCACCGAAACACAGCAAGATATTTTCCCGGTAACTCAGGGGCATTTTCCGACAAATTATTACCAGATCGTCATTACGGACTATCTGGCGGGAGAACTCGGTGTTTCGATCGGAGATGACATCGAAACGATCCTGGGTAAATTTACGGTTTGCGGTATCATTTCGACGGACCATGCTGAATATGGGCTGACCGAAAAACTCGTTTCGCAGCGCTATTGGGATTATGCTCCTTACCTTTTGAAATATCGGTATGCGATCGGTTTCGTGCAGAAAAGCACGATCGACGCATATCGGAAGAACGGGGATTACCTGAATATGAATATCCCGGTATCCGTTCCGTACCTGCGGCGCGTTATAACGATAGGTAGCATTTCCCGGTTTCGTGAGGATCAGCTCCTCACAGGCCGTATGCCGAAGGAACCGAATGAAGTACTGAAATCGGTAGAGATGGATATATTGGATATCTCATTGAAGCGTTATGCGGATAAAGAAGCGTATGATGGTTCCGTTGACATTATCGATTCAGAATACCTAAACCTGGCAGAATTCCTCCCGGAGGGCTATAAGACCGTGGGATATTTCGATGAGGACTCTGTGGATTTCCTTATTGATGATGCATTGTATGAAAAGATCCGGGATCGTTATATAGAGGATTACTTTTTTGATGAGTATCTGCTGGATTGCCATGATATGACCGATTACGGGGCACTTGTCGAAAGAGCGGGAGAACTCGGCTTTCGCTTTGAAGATCCTTACGCTGACGGTGTGTACTATTTCAAGGATACGATTCGGAGTATATCCACCGTTTTATGGATAATCACAGGACTCCTGGGAATTGTTGCGATCTTCATCTTCGAAAGTTACTTTCGGGCAACCGTACAGAGGAATAAGGAGTATTTCACGGATCTTCGCATCCTCGGTTTGACGAAGAAAGATATATCGAAGATCTTTACGGCCAATGCACTGGATCTCGCCCTGACTTGTGTGGCCATAACAGCGTTGCTTAGCGTAGGCGTCATGACAGTATTCAACCTGCTCTTTGCAAGCGATCTGTCGGGGCGTTACTACAACGTATTGGCTTGGAATATGCCTTTAACGCTGTGTCTGATCGTTGTAGCGGTATTGATCCTGGCGATGAACTGGCTGGTCGTGAAGCGGGAGGTGCACTCCTTTTCCGAGAGAGAATAACTGAAAAAATCTTCTTGCATATTCAGCGCCTTATATGTATAATGTATAAGGCGCTGTCTGCTTGGCGGCAGATACGATATTATGAGAGAGAACAAATAAAGAAGCATTGCTTCGCAAAGAGTAGATGTCAAAGTGTTCTGATTCGCAGGGGATTTTGACGCAGAGAGGTGGTTAGAATGGAAAGACGTGTTGGTACAGTTTCCAGAGGTATTCGCGGGCCTATCATCCGCGAAGGTGATAACTTAGTTGATATCACGGTAGAGAGCGTTCTCGAGGCTGCTAAGAGCGAGAATTTCGAGCTGCGTGACCGTGACGTCATCGCATTGACCGAGTCCATCGTGGCTCGTTCCCAGGGCAACTACGTGACCGTAGACGACATCGCGGACGACGTTCGTGCGAAGCTCGGCGGCGGCACCGTGGGCGTTATTTTCCCGATTTTGTCCAGAAACCGTTTCGCGATCAACCTGAAGGGTATCGCTATGGGTTGCAAGAAGGTCGTTCTGATGCTCAGCTATCCTTCCGACGAGGTGGGCAATGCGCTCATTTCCATCGACCAGTTGGACGAGGCAGGCATCAACCCGTATTCGGACGTTCTGACGCTGGAGCGTTATCGTGAACTGTTCGGCGAGAATAAGCATGAGTTCACCGGCGTTGACTATGTTCAGTATTATTCCGACATCATCACCGAGGCAGGCGCTGAGGTCGAGATCATCTTCGCGAACCATGCGAAGACCATCCTCGATTACACCGACTGCGTTCTGACCTGTGATATTCATACACGTAAGCGCACCAAGCGCATCCTGAAGGAAGCAGGCGCGAAGGTGGTTTGCGGTCTGGACGACATCTGCACCGCACCGATCAATGGCAGCGGCTACAACGAGCGCTACGGCTTGCTCGGCTCCAATAAGTCCACCGAGACGAAGATCAAACTCTTCCCGAGAGAGTGCAAGCAGCTGGTTCTCGACATTCAGGCGCAGATCCTGAAGGCGACCGGCAAGCACGTCGAAGTCATGGTTTACGGCGACGGCGCTTTTAAGGATCCACAGGGTAAGATCTGGGAGCTGGCCGATCCGGTCGTTTCCCCGGCATTTACCGACGGACTCATCGGTACTCCGAACGAGTTGAAGCTTAAGTACCTCGCGGATAACGATTTTGCAAACCTGTCCGGCGACGCTCTTCGTGAGGCGATCTCCAAGAGCATCAAAGCGAAGGACGGCGACTTGAAGGGCAATATGGCTTCTCAGGGTACCACGCCTCGCCAGCTTACCGACCTGATCGGCTCGCTGTGCGACCTGACCTCCGGCTCCGGAGATAAGGGAACGCCGATCATCCTGATCCAGGGTTATTTCGACAACTACACCAACGAATAAAAAATGTGCCAAAAGGGCTCGTCCCTTTTGGCATTTTTTTTATTCGTTCCCCTGCCTCGGCGGTGGAACGCCACATGGCGGCCCCTCCCTGGACTGTGTCAATGGGGACGGTTCCATTTGACACATTTGGGGCGTGTTCCCAGCCTCGGGCAGTCATTGCCTCCGCAGTGTGCCAATGGTGTGCCAATGGGGACGGTTCCGTTTGACACATTTCGGTTGTGGTCCGCCGCGGCTTCATGGTTTTTGCGTGATGCCGCTCGTTCCCAGTCAGGTCGCTTCACGGTGAAAAACGTTGCCGCGAGCATCGCATTCGGATTTGATGGTACCGCTTCGACTTCGGCCGTTTTCTTGATGAAAACGACCTCAGCTAGCTCAAAATCGGCCTCGGAGTCCGATTTTGCCCATCATCCGACTGCTCTGTCGCGGCGTTTTTCATCCGCTCGCTCCAATGCCTGGTCGCGGGCGGCATCACGCTCCCCTCTGTCCGCGGCGGAGCGCCAGGTTGTGGATGTGTCAAATGGAACCGTCCCTCCTAACACGCGGTCGAGATCGTATCCTGCGGAGGCACCGCCCGCGGCTGTGCACCAAGCTGTGGATGTGTCAAATGGAACCGTCCCCAGCTGACACTCGCTCGGGCGGGGCCGCCATATGCGGAAGTGCCGAGGCAGTGGACCGCCACAGAATATGCCGCCAAAAGGGAGGAGCCCTTTTGACACAGAGGGCGGGAGAGGGAAGATTGAGGGTTAGGTGCGAGGGCTTTTCTCAAAATAGAACACCCCCGGCGGTGGTCCGCCGGGGGTGTTGTGTGGAGGCGCGTTGCCTCCCAGGTTATGGAGCATCTTGGGAAGATGCTTAAAAATGTTTATTTCAGGTTGTAGCCGACTTCGAACGCAGCCAGGTTGATGGCCACGGTCTTCGGCGGCACGGTCTTTTCGATGACTTTGAGCCATGCTTCTTTTTCGAAGTCCATGTGGGCTGCGGCCATGCCGATGATGATGGTGTTGAAGACGCGGGAGTTGCCGAGCTTCAGGGCCTCGGCGGAGGCATCGGCCGAGATGACCTTATACTTCGCGCGGAGGGTGTCCAGGATGTCAGCGGGGTACTGCGCGGCGCCGGTCACTACGGTGATCGGGTCAATGCGCTGGTCGTTGACGATCAGCACGCCGCCCTTCTTCAAAAAGTGTGCGTAGCGGAGGGCTTCCAGACGCTCAAAGGCGATGAGAACATCGGCCTGGCCTTCCTCTACGATGGGTTCTGCAACGTTGCTGCCATAGCGAACGTAGGTTACGACACTGCCGCCGCGCTGCGCCATGCCGTGTACCTCGGAGAGTTTTACGTCATAGCCCGCGTCGAGCGTGATACCGCCGAGGATACGGCTGGTGAGGAGGGTTCCCTGACCACCGACGCCGACGATCATGATATTTTTCGTTTCTTTTGTTTGTACTGCCATGTTTGCCTCCTTACAGAGCGACCTGCTCGAGTGCTCCGAACGGACAACGCTTCGCGCACAGTCCGCAGCCATTGCACATGGTCGCATCTACTTTTACAGTGCCGTCCTCTGCCTTCGTGAGAGCAGGGCAGCCGGGCTTCAGGCACAGGCCGCACTTCTTACATTTATCGGAGTGAACGACCAGCTTATGTGTGGTCTTCGTGGTCTTCAAAAGAACACAAGGAGACTTCGTGATGATGACCGAAACGCCGTCGCGGTTTACTTCTTCCTTAACGACCTTCTCGAGCGTCTGGATGTCGAAAGCATCGACCTCGACGACATGCTCGATGCCCATCGCCTTACACATATGGTAAATGCTGATGGCCGGAACTTCCTGGCCCATCAGGGTCTTACCGGTAGCGGCGTGGTCCTGGTGACCGGTCATACCGGTCGTGGAATTATCCATGATGATCACGGTACCGTTCGACTGGTTGTAAACCATGTTCATCAGGGAGTTGATTCCGGTGTGCATGAAGGTCGAGTCGCCGATCATCGCTACCCAGTTGCGGATGTAGTCGCGGCCCTTCGCCTTCTCCATGCCGTGCAGGGTGCTGATGGAAGCGCCCATGCAGACGGTGGTATCGATAACATTGAGCGGAGCTACGGCGCCGAGTGTGTAGCAGCCGATGTCGCCTGCGGCGTGGATGCCGAGCTTATTCATAACGGAGAATACGCTGCGGTGCGGGCAGCCCGGGCACAGGATGGGCGGACGTGCCGGAACGGCAGCGGGCGCCTCGATATCGAGCTCCTGATGCAGGATGGCCTTACGCAGCATGTTCGCGCTGTATTCGCCCTGCACGGTCAGGATCTCCTTACCGATGGCTTTGATGCCCCAGGACTTTACCTGCTCTTCGATCACAGGCTCCAGTTCCTCTACGACATAAAGTGTATCTACCTTCGAAGCAAAATCCTCGATCAGTTTGCGCGGCAGCGGGTGTACCAGACCCAGCTTTAATACGCTGGCATCGGGCAATGCTTCGCGGACATACTGATAGGGAATACCGCTCGTGATCACGCCGATCTTCGTGTCGCGCATCTCGACGCGGTTTACGGGCATGGTGCAGGCGTCCTGCGCCATCTGTTTCAGACGCTGCTCAACATATACATGACGGCCTTTCGCGTTTCCGGGCATCATGACGAACTTTGCGGGATTGCGGCTGTAGGGCTTATCCTCAACCTCCACACGCGGCTCCAGGGTAACGATGCCCTGCGAATGCGCGATACGGGTCGTAGTACGAACCATCATCGGAGTGTCGTACTTCTCGGAAAGCTCGAAAGCAAGCTTCGTGAAATCCTTCGCCTCCTGGCTGTCGGACGGCTCCAGAACAGGAACCATCGCAGCGCGCGCGACCATACGGCTGTCCTGCTCGTTCTGCGAGCTGTACAGACCCGGGTCGTCGGCAGCGACTAAAACCAGACCGCCGTTGATGCCGCCGTAGGAGATGGTATAGAGCGGGTCGGATGCAACATTGACCCCGACGTGCTTCATGGAAGCCATGGCACGAACACCGCTGATCGCGGCGCCGATGGCTACCTCGGTCGCAACCTTCTCATTCGGCGACCACTCGCAATAGATCTCGGGATATTTGACGATGTTTTCACTGATCTCGGTACTCGGTGTGCCGGGATACGCTGCGGAAACCTTCACACCGGCTTCGTATGCGCCGCGGGCAATGGCTTCATTTCCCAACATGATTTTCTGCTCAGACATTTACGTGAACCTCGAATTTTATAAATCGTACCGGGCCTTCCCGTGATAGATCGGGAAATGATCCGGCCGTAGCGGGAGACAAAAGCCCCCGGCATCATTCTGTAAGTATATCACAGATTTGTGCCGGGGGCAATGTTTATCCTTTATTTTCAAGCGTTTTTGCGGCTGATTCCGTAGTTTTTCACCATGGAACGGTTGATCGCGGAGCCGAGCGCATTGATCGACGCACGAATGATATCGGGGTCAATGCCTACGCCCCATACCACACCGTTATCGGTGCGGATGCCGACATACGCCATGGCCTGCGAGGAGGAACCCTTCGAGAGCGCGTGCTCCTCATAGGTCTCAAGCAGGTAAGTGATGTTGAAGAATTTCTTGAGCGCGTTCGAGACCGCATCCAGACGGCCGTTTCCGACGCCGGTAACGGTGGAGGTCGAACCGTCCTTCGTAACCGTTAAGTTCACCTCGGCGGTGATGCCGTCCTGGCCGGAAACACGCTTGAACTCGCAGTCATTGATCGCGAAGCAATCGGTCTTGTTCACGTATTCCTTGCAGAAATCTTCGTAGATCTGATCCGGTGTAAGCTCTGCATGCGCACGGTCGGAGATGCCCTTCATCATGTAGCCGACCTCTTCGCGCATCGGATCCGGGATCACAACGCCGTGGGAGTTCTTCAGGATGTAGCTGACGCCGCCCTTACCGGACTGGCTGTTGATGCGGATAACGTCGGCTTCATAGGTCCGGCCGATGTCCACCGGATCGATGGGCAGGTACGGCACGGTCCAGTGCTCGCACGCATGATCCTCGCGGTTTTTCATGCCCTTTGCGATCGCATCCTGATGGGAACCGGAAAATGCGGTGAAGACCAGGTTGCCGCCGTAAGGCGCGCGGTCCGGAACGACCATGCGGGTCAGACGCTCATATACGGCGCGGATGGCCGGAATGTCGGAGAAATCCAGACCCGGGTCTACACCGTAGGAATACATGTTCAGAGCGAGGGTGACAATGTCGACATTGCCCGTGCGCTCGCCGTTGCCGAAGAGGGTGCCTTCCACGCGGTCAGCGCCTGCCAGCATGCCGAGCTCTGCGTCGGAGATGCCCGAGCCGCGGTCGTTGTGCGGATGCAGGCTTAAAACGACGCTGTCGCGGTATTTCAGGTTCTTATGGATATATTCCACCTGACTCGCAAAAATGTGCGGCATCGCGATCTCGACGGTCGTAGGGATGTTGATGATGGCCTTGCGGTCCGGAGTCGGCTTCCAGACGTCCAAAACGGCGTTGCAGACCTCGAGCGCGTAGTCCACCTCGGTGCCCGGGAAGGACTCGGGGCTGTACTCAAAGGAGAAATCGCCCTCGGTCTCGGCGGCCAGCTTGTTCAGAAGCTCGGCACCGTCGATGGCCAGCTGCTTGATCTCTTCCTTCGATTTTTTGAACACCTGCTCACGCTGGGCCACGGAAGTCGAATTATACAAATGGATGACGGCGTGGGGCGCACCCTTTACCGCCTCAAAAGTCTTACGGATAATGTGTTCACGTGCCTGTGTAAGTACCTGTACGGTCACGTCGTCCGGGATCATGTTGCGCTCGATCAGGGCGCGCATGAAGGCGTACTCGGTGTCGGAAGCGGCAGGGAAGCCGACCTCGATCTCCTTAAAGCCGATCTTCACCAAAAGCTCGAAGAACTCCAGTTTCTCCTCCAGACTCATGGGCTCGATCAATGCCTGATTACCGTCACGCAGATCGACGCTGCACCAGATGGGCGGCTTTTTGATGTAGTCCTGATGGACCCAGTCCATGCACTCCACCGGCGGCAGAAAATACTGACGTACATACTTTTCACAATTCTTCATAAGTAACCTCCAATCTCTCTGGGTGGGGGGATGCTTTTCGTGTTATGATCCTGCGGATCGCTCCGTTGCTTCACAACTCTCTAAACAGCGGACTTTTCGTCCCTTGGATCCGATGCTGCATGATCCTACGGATTTCTCCGTGCTGCGCACTCCCGAAATCCTACAAAAATTCGACTTCCGCTCGTTTTCTTCGAAAACGGCTCCGGTCTCATTTTTGGTCGGGACTCAAGGTCCGCTCCGTCCATGCGAGCATGTCCGATCGGGACTTTTCGTCCCTTGGATCATAAAAAAAACATCCTCCATCTCTGCTGTAACTTAGAGACGAAAGACGAATCTTACGCGGTACCACTCTAATTCATGCGATATCGTTCGCATGCTCTCATTCGCGCGAGGCATATGCCTGACGCGTCACCTCTGTAACGGGAGAAACCCGGCCGATCCTACTGTTAGTTCAGATGGCAGCTCCAAGGGGAGTTCCGTAAAGTGCAGGTACCGTCTCACACCAACCGACGGCTCTCTGATACTTGCCCAGTACGTACTGGTCCTTTTCATTGCGGTTAACACGTATTTTATCAAAGAACTTCGGAAAATGCAAGAGGAAAAAACAAAAATTTTTAGAAACGCCCATAACTGTCAAAGTCTATTGAAAAAAATAACAATAAGTGTTATACTAATACAAATACATTTGAGATTCGGAAGATGGATCGATTGTATTCTTAGTGGAGAATTCGTAGGGGAGTATCTGCCATGGTACAAAAACAAAACAGGGGATATGAATTCGCTATCGCTTTGTTGGATTCGATCTTGCTTTTTATTGCTTTTTACTGTGCGTCCGCGCTTTGGCGCATTGTCATCATGAACAGTAAGTTTGAAATCGATGATAATTTCAAACAGCAGTTCATGATGCTTTTCCTTGCGTTTTGGGTTACAAAGCTGTTCTCGGCGAGTAGCGGATCAGCGATCCGAAAGAGTTTATTTGATGAGTTTTTCTCGATCATTCGGACGAACTTCATAACGCTGTTGCTCGACACACTTATCATTTTCGTCGTGAACCAGAGCACCATGGTCAGCCGTGGTACATTGGCCGTAACGATGGTCTTCAGCGTAATCATAACCTGTTTGGTGCATATGGGACTGCGGTCCTATCTGATGCGCCGCCGCGACCGCTCGAAGGCGGTAACGCAGATACTCGTTGTAACGACGCGCGAACGTGTGGAGGAAGTTATCGAACACATGGAGAAATACTGCGCGTGGAATCAGCGTATCTGCGGCATCGTTGTTGTGGATGAGGATGATGAGGAGCTGGGAAAACATTATCACGGACATGCCATCCTCGGTAACTTCAACAACATGTTTGAGGTAGCCAGCCGCCAGATCGTGGATGAGGTATTTATTTACGTTGCTTACGACACCGGTGCTTCGATGCGTAAGTATGTTGAAAGATTTGAGGAGATGGGGGTAAATGTACACCTCTATATCCAGATGCTTGAGAATTACGAAAGCACGAACAGCCGCGTTACTTATTTCGCAGGCTGCCCGGTCGTAACATTTTCCGAGAAGTTTTTCAGCTGGGGTCAATTGTTGACGAAACGTATCATCGACATTCTCGGTGCGTTGGTCGGCATGTTTTTCCTGATTCTCGCGACGATCCTGCTGTTCCTTCCGCTGAAACTCGAGTCCCGCGGCCCGCTGTTCTTTAAGCAGAAGCGCGTCGGAAAGAACGGCCGCTATTTTACCATCTACAAATTCCGCTCCATGTACATCGATGCAGAGGAGCGTAAGAAGGAACTGATGGCGCAAAACGAGATGAAAGGCGCTATGTTTAAGATGAAGAATGACCCGCGTATCACGAAGGTCGGACGCTTCATCCGCGCGACGAGTATCGACGAGCTGCCGCAGTTCTGGAATGTGCTTAAGGGCGATATGAGCCTGGTCGGCACACGTCCCCCGACGATCGAGGAGTTCCAGGAATATTCGCCGTATCATAAGCGCCGCTTGGCGCTGAAGCCCGGCCTTTCCGGCCTGTGGCAGGTCAGCGGACGCAGCGATATCTCCGACTTCGAAGACGTCGTAAAACTCGACCTCCAGTACATCGACAACTGGTCGCTGGCTCTGGATGTTAAGATCATTTTGAAAACCATTCTCGTCGTTTTTTCGAAGAGAGGTTCCCGATAGATCCGCACGAAAAATCTCACGTGACAGACCGAAGTTCACGATCCGTCACGGGAAAGGTCTCACGTCGCGATGCATTACATCGTTTTTGATTTGGAATGGAATCAAAGTCAGAATCCCGCGTCAAGCCTGCCGGAACTTCCGTTTGAGATCATCGAGATCGGTGCGGTCAAATTAGACAAAAACGGCCGTATCATTTCGCGATTCTCGGAACTGGTACGGCCGTCTGCTTATCCTTCCGTAAATCCCATCATAAAAAAGGTGACAAAACTGGATAGCGCCCAACTGAAATGCGCACCGGAGTTTCCCTCCGTCTGTGCGGATTTCCTGGAATGGTGCGGCGAGGATCCGGTTTTTTGCACGTGGGGAAGCGGGGATCTGATGGTCCTTCGTTCGAACATCGACTATCACGGAATGGAGTACGAGTTTCATTCACCGCTGACCTATTATGACGTTCAGAAGCTCTACAGCCTGCAGTTTGCGGATGGTAAGGAGCGTGTGGCGCTGGAGACTGCCGTGGAGCAGCTGGTGTTGCCGCATGCGGATGATTTCCACCGGGCGCTGCAGGATGCGTATTACACGGCCTGTGTGTGGCAGAAACTCGATTTGAAGCGCTTTGGTGCCTATCTGTCCGTCGACTATTATGCATTGCCCGCAGAGGGCGAATATTGGAATTTTGACTTCGGGACCTACACGAAGACGGTCACAGGATCGTATGAAACGAAGGCGGCCGCCATGCACGACGACGAGATCTGCCGCGTGCGCTGCAGCCGTTGCGGCGAGTACTGTGACATGCTGGTGCCGTGGTTCGCGGTATCCTCACGCTACTATCTGACATTGGCCGACTGCCCGTCCCATGGGAAGATGCAGGCGAAACTGCGTTGGAAGTCGTTGGCGGGAGGCGAAGTCTTCGCGGTGAAGACCGTTAAGGCGGCAAATAAAGAACGCGCGGAGAAGGTCCGCAAGAAGTATAAGGCATTTCTTAAAGGAGTTGCAAAAAGTGAACGAGAAGGAGATGAAAACGGAACTTCCGAAGATGGAACCGAGTGATCCGGATATTTCGTTTGATACAGAGAAGGCCGAAATCGAAGCGGCCGATATTCCCGCGGAGGAAGCGGAGAGTATCGATACCGAAGAGACAGCGGTAGCAGAAGCGGACGATGAAGACGATGAAGACGTAGTTCCGGCAACGTTTGCGACCGTGAAGGTATTTTCGAAAGAAAAGCAAAGCGGACAGATCGCACGTCGGGAGACGAAAACGGCGGGGGATGCTTCAAAAGAGGAAAGAGGATCCGCGACGGTCGGCACTGCGAAGGTATCGGCCGCACAAACGGAGAAACCGCAGACACGGAAGCGTCGTGCGATCTTTGACGGCTTTACACTGAAGATGATCGCGGTCGTGACCATGCTGATCGACCACAGCGCGGCGGTCTTCCTGAACGGCGCCTGGAAGGAAGAAGGCTTCGGGGATCCTGTGTGGGCGATCTACAACATAATGCGCCTGATCGGGCGTTTTGCGTTCCCAATCTTTTGCTTCCTGCTTGTGGAAGGCTTCTTCCATACACGCTCGCGCCTGAAATATGCGATTCGCCTTGCGATCTTCGCAGTGATCTCGGAGATCCCTTTCGATCTCGCATTGGCCGATAAAAGTCTGGACCTGCCCGACCGTATCTTGGCCTGGAATAAGCAAAATGTGTTTATTACGCTACTGATCGGGTTCCTGGTGATCTGGGGCATCGAGTGGTGGCTGCGCCCGTGGATCGAGCAAAAAAAAGCACCGAAGACCTTCGGCGAGATCAGCAAGTTTTTCTTCCCGATGCTCGGTTTTGTGATCCTCGGCGGTTTGGCCGCTGTATTCACGAATTGTGATTACGGTCTCGGCGGCATCATCGTTATCGTATTCATCTATTTCAGTCACGGCGAGCAGCATCCGGGCATGAATATGATACGAAGCAGTATCATCCTGGCATTCCTGTCGAGCCGCACGGAATTGATCGTGCTGACCGGCTATCCATTGACCGAATTCTACAGCGAACAGCGCGGCCGCAGTTGGAAGTGGTTTTTCTACGTATTCTACCCCGCCCACCTGCTGCTTCTGTTCTTACTCTATAAGCTCATATAATAAAACAGCGTGACCGGTGAAAACCTGTCACGCTGCATTTTTTATACGGTAGTTTCAAAAGAGATTTCACATTGCTCTTTTTCGATCTTATCCTCGGGGAGTCCGAAGAGACAGCCATTTGCCGCGCGGATATCCATGTGGCCGCTGCAGCGATAGAATGAGATCGAACCGGTCTTGTTATTGCTGCCGAAAGCAACTGCCGAAGAGCTCTCAGAACCGATATCGAAGGTACTGTCGATGATCGCCGTGTCGATATACGAATCCGGACCGCCGATGATGAAGACCTCTTTGCTTCGGAAAATAGACTTGAACTTCGTTCCGAAGAGGGCGACACTGCTGCCTGCCGCTGAGTAAGTCGTGATGCCGCAGACACGGTCACCGAACGAAACGATATCGACTTCGCTGTTCTTAAGGCTCGCCTCGACGCCGTGGCCTCCGATGAAGGCGCTGACGGAACACCGGGAGTCGTAGGAAACCTTTGTATTCTCGATATAGACAGATGCTTTATTCTCGCGGCAGCCGATACCCAAAGCTTCCCGGCCTGTCTGCTCGATGATCAGTTCTTTCATCCGGATCGTGATCGGGTTGCGGTCTTCGTTTAAGCCGCCGCCGATAACGACGGCATTTGCGCTGTCCATGTGCAGGCGCATGGTGTTGTTCAGGAAAAGGTTGATCTTACCATGGGAATGCGAGAGATCATGGCCGATCATATACTGGCTTTCGGATGCGGAAACCATGTTCAGCATGCCGTCGCCGACGATCGTCAGTTCCGAGTGCTCCGGAACCTTGATGCTGCCGTGGATATTGACCTCGCCCTGGATGTCCAGCGTCAGTTTGCTGTTCATTCCGAGGGTAATGCTGTCCGAATTGATCTCGGTACGCAGCATCAGGTCCTTCAAATGCATGGTGCATTCCAGATTATCCATGATGTGGATGGCGATGGAGGAGTCGATCTCGCGATTTCCGATCAGGGTGAAGTTCTTTTTCGTCACCATGATATCGGTGTAGTTCTCGAACTCGAGAGCCGCGATGGAAATCTCCATTTCATCGCGTGTAAAGAATGTCTTCTGGACGCGCTGGTTGCCACGCGTACGGTTCGCCTCGTTGATCTCCGAACGGATCGGGAACGGGATCTCCGGGATGATCTCCTTCGTCGGGCACGCGGTATAGAAGCCCTGAATCAGGTCGAAATCCATGGCGATGACAGTCGCCATTTCTTCGGGCTGTTCAACGCCTTCGGCCAACACCAGGAAATGATTTTCATGTGCGTAGTCGATGATATTTTTTGTAAAGTGCCGCTTGCGGCGGTCGTTGTGGATATTCGAGATCAGGCTGCGGTCGACCTTCACGTAGTTCGGCATGAAGTTTAAGAGTGAACTGATGTTCGAATAGCCCGTGCCGTAGTCGTCGATCGCGATCTGGTAATTCGTGCGCTTGCTGCGTTTTAAGAGCACGGCCAGCTGCGTCGGCGTCATCTCGGTCTGCTCGGTAAATTCGAGAACGACCTGGTCCATGACGTCGCCATATATCGAATAGAGCTGCTCGAAATCCGCGTCCGAAAGGATGAACGCCGGGATACAGTTAATGAACAGCTTCTTCTTTCCGAAGAGGTCGCGATGTTTCTTAAATATATCCAGCGTGTTGAACAGGGTCAGACGCTCGATATCGCCTAAGCGGCCGATGTCCTCCGCATGGTTCAGGATCGAGAGCGGGGAGATCTTGTATTTGCCGCCCGACCGCATAAGCGCTTCATAAGCGTAGATGTCGCCGGTGCGCGCGTCGATGATGGGCTGGAAAACATAGGAGAACAGGTTCTCGTTGATGAGGCGGATGACGTTGTTGCGCTCCTCCTCGTCCTTCGCGGAGATGGCGGCGTCCGCCTTTTGGGAACGCTGCATCTTCTGGTCGTTGCGCTTCTGCATGGAGCGCTGGTATTCCGCCTCATACGGCAGGTTCGCGATCACTTCGGCGCTGGTCAGCGGAGCCGTCACGCGTGCCATATGCAGGTTGATGCTGTAATCGCGATCCGAAGATGCATTATATGCATGGATCTGATAGTCCAGGTTCTTCGGAACGTCATCGAACTCTTCAGCCGAATTCAGGATGCCGGCGATAAAGAATTCGTCGCCGGTCACGCGCACGCAGAGGTCTCCCTCGCCTGCGCTTACGGTCAGGATCGCGGCCAATTTCTCCAGCATCCGGTCACCCTCGTCGTGGCCGTAGGTTTCATTGACCCCTTTCAGATTCTCGACGTCGATCGAGATGACACGAAGGAGCTTATTCGGATCGTCAAACTTTCCGGCGCGCTCCGTCATGATGCGTGTATATCCGCGCACGTTTAACAGACCGGTCAATGAATCGCGCACCTGCGTGTCCATGATCGTGTCAGAGTAGATCAGGTGCTTACGCTGGTTCTCCAAAGCACAGGTCGCCTTACGCAGCCATTTGACATAGTGTTCATTGTATACTTGGCCCGAATCCCCATAGGAGAGGACGGTGTAGCCGTAATTCAGTCCGAGAAAGTGCAGGGGCACGAAGATGTAGGCCTGCGGAGATGAGTGCGGCTCGAAGATCGCCGCCAACATCTGTTCCTTCGGGAAGTTCCGGAAGTGGTTGATATCGCCGATGCCGTCGACATACTCATACGGGACGTAGATCGTGTCCGTGTATTCCTTCGCGGGGTGCGGATTGCGCATGACGCCGTCGTTGAGGCACAGCCAGAGACTCTTAACATCTCCCAGATATTTCATGTGCGTCTGGATCGTCTGCAGGAAGTTGTCGAAGGAGTCGGCTTCCATGAGCATCTCAGACATGAAGTTATAATAGGAGTCGAAATGATCGCGGTTGAAACTGATGCCGGGACGGTAGTCGACGGCACCGGTCGCGATGCCCTTCAGATCGAGCGGGCGACATCCACAGGAGAAGCCCGGGATCAGTGAGTAAGTATCTTCGAAATCGATCGTGACCATATCGCCCTTCAGGATCTGCGCAACGAGTTTACGCGCAACATAGACCGCCATGGGCTTCTGGTTGCGCTGTACTGTCGTCAGATTGAAATAGTCCGCGATCATCGGTTCGTTCTTCGAGTAGCCGGTCACGATGACATCGTTCGGTACACCGAAGCCGCGATCCGTCAGTTTACGGATCACATGGACCGCAACGAGGTCGTTGCAGCAGATGATCGCCTGCGGCAAATGATCCTCGGTCAGTTTTGAGATCAGATCGTCATAGGAAGCGTCGTTGCCGGAGATCGTATAGACCTTCTCGTCATCGATCGGACAGCCGATATCTTCCGAAAGCGAGAGGATATATTCCTGTAGTTTTGCAGCGACCGGACGCTGTGCTTCGAGCGTTACATAAACGGCATCGGTCACGTTGTGGCGCATTACCAAGTGCTCGAGCAGCAGCTCGGCGCCGGACGAGTCCTCGATCGCATCGGAGTCAAAACCGGGGATCTCCTCATCAATGCAGATCACGGGCTTCGAAAAGTTCATCCGGAGCTGCGTGATGATCTCCTGTTTTGCTTTGAGGTCATTAAAGGACGCAGGAAAGAAAACGATACCATCGAGGAGGTCGTAATTGATCATATGGAAGATCTCATTTTCCGATTCCGTGAACTTGTGATCATCGATCGTCATCAAACTGGAAAAGATCGCCACATCGACGTTCGCTTTAAAAAATTCTTTTTGCATATAGTAGAGCGCACCTGAGAGATGGCCTCGGTCCGCCTCATGTACGATAATTCCCACCAAAGGGCGTTCTTTCTTCAAAAGGATCCCTCCTTTTTTCCCAAGAAATGGTTACATCCCTATACCCATTCATCGGTTTTTTCTGCCTTAAAACCGTTGCCGATCATACCCTTAGGGTACAATTGTCTATATTAAAACAAGTATAGCATGAGTTGGCGGAAAATGCAATGTATATCGCAAATTTAATAGACGATATCCCGGCGCGCTTTTGCTTAGCAGACCGGTGGGCTTCGAAGTTTATTTTGTCATTAAAGCCTTCCTTGACAATCGGCCGGAAAACGCGTAAAATAAAAGCACTGCCGAAGCAGTGATCGGTCCGGTATCGTGGATCGATCCGAGGGCTCGAACGCGAAAACGGAGGAAGAGAGCATGCGGAATTACCTCAGTGCCATTGGATTTAAAGGCGTCTGGTCCGCTCCGGAGTCGAAACTTTGGAGCCTTCTTTCCTCTACATCGAAAAACCCGACGCGCGATCGCCAGTTCCCGCTTCTGGACACCGGTGAGATCCGGCGCATCGCCTATCGCAGCTTCGACGGGAATACCGGCCTCGTGCAGGGCGGTTACCTCACGCACGACCGCTTTCGCCGGGTGTTTTATTTTCCGTACGTGATCGGATCCACGCTCACAAAGTGTGAGAAATGCGAGATCTATCCGCGTCACGACGGTTTTTCGGTTTTAGGCGTTTGGGATTATCCCGCTTTCGGTTGCACGGCGATCTTTCAGATGGCGAATATCTGGGATTGCATGTCGCGGCTGCCGCTTTCCGGGCGAACCCTGAAGCCCAACGGCGTAAGGTTTTCCGGCCTGGCTGCGAGTGGCATGATCCTGATCCCCATGGAGAAGAGCGAGGACGACCGAAAGTTCCAGAAGAAATACCTCGAGACCATGAAGAAGGACGAAGAAGCCTGGGCCCGTGGGGATTTTGCAGCGTCGAACCGCGTTCTGCGCCAAAACGAGATCTCCGGCCGTGCATCGATGCATATGATGGGCCGTGACGACGTTTATTCGATCGTCGATACATTCTTCCTGCCGGAAGGCTTTGAAAGCGACACCTATCAGATCCTGGGCGACATCACCGCCGCCCGCCAGGTGCAAAACGACATCTCCGGCGAGAAGGTCTGGATCCTCGACGTTTCCGTCTGCGCGACCACGATCACCGTCGCGGTCAATGTATCCGATCTTCGGGGCGAACCTGCCATCCACCGCCGCTTCCGCGGCAACATCTGGCTGCAGGGAGCTATCGAATTATAAATATGGGTCAATTGCATTGCCCCATCACATGTCTGCGTAGCTCAGTTGGATAGAGCGACCGCCTCCTAAGCGGTAGGTCGGGTGTTCAAGTCACCTCGCGGACGCTAAATGTACTGAAAACGAGGGCGCCTTACGGCGCCCTCGTTTTTATTTCGAAATTATTAAATGGATCGCTCAGCGAAGCCTTCCCCCGCAGTGCGGACAGTGATTCTTTTGAACATAGAGGCGTTTATCGCAATAAGGACAGTCATTACACTTGGTATTATAATCGATAATGATCGAGATCACCATTTCTGCAAATACGAGAATTATTGCCATCGGCAAATTTATCTTGTATAATGCGATCAATGTCACGAATATCGCCACGAGGTAAATTGCTATCCCCCAGTTTGCAATGCGTCTCCTTTTGCTGTATATCTCCATCATCTCTCTGGTATGCTCGTCGTCTTTTATTTTTCTCTCTTGTTCACATCTCAAAATATACTCAGCCGTAATCATATGCTTGCACATAGGACAGGGCCCTGCATGATCATCTATCAATTCTTTGCAATTCGGGCAGGCAATAGTCATCTCAATATCCTCCTTCATCAAAACTACAAGAACCATGTCCGCCATCCGGCAGAACCGGTCCATAGGATGATAATAACATAATATGTGAAGGAGGGGAATATCAGGGAAGAATTTGTAAGAATAGTTTAAAGGTTTCGCTATAATTGACGCTTTCCAGCTAGGCGGGTATAATAAAACCATAGTTTTTGAAAGGATGAAGCGCGTATGAGTCGCCTGATTTTTGAAGAGGAATATGTCATCGTGGTCCCGACGTTTAATGATGTTAAACCGCACCGGCAAGATTTTTACCACATATTCTTCCTGGAGCAGGAAGGCGGGCAGGAGATCGGCCCGGTCCGCAGGTTCATCTTCCGCCACCTCGGTAGGCACCTGATGAACCGAAATGTGAGGAAGATCCGTGAACTTCGAAAGTTACATTGAAATAAGAGGCTTTGCTTGGACTGCCTTCCGGTTTAGTGATATAATTATACTGTAGTTTGGGGACACGATCTGAAATTCCTTTGAGGCAGGTTCGTAAAAGTCGATCGTACAGGGTTTATTCAGATGAAATCGGTTTTCATAGGAGTGAGCTGAAGATGAAAAAAGGAGAGTATGAGCAGGACAATGATGATCCTGCAGGGAACTCGCATGTTTGAAGGAAAGAAAGCCATCGAAAATGCTATCCGTGCAGACGAGGGATAGAGAAAAAGGAACGAGAGGGAATATGCGAAAGACATTGATCTGTTTTCCGCCAAAGTACAGAGAACTGGCACAGAAATTAAGAGAGAATTATATTGAGCATCATCACGGAGAGGCAGATCTCATTTCCGAAACAGATCAGGTTGATGTAGAATATGCCGAAAAAGAGAAATATGACGAGGTTATATTTATAGAGGATAGCGCTTCGGTTGTTATTCACGATATCAAATCGGGTTATACGAACAGATGTCCGATATCGGATGTGTATTATCCACCCCAATAGTCGTGTGACTGCCCTCGGAAGGGAAAACCAATGAAACACAGGATATCCGGAAAGGGTGGAAGGCGCTCAAATAAGCAGTATCTCATATGTGGCATAAGAATCTGCTTTTTAATGGTGTTATTTCTGACTTACAACGCATCCTGAGAGGAGGTTTGAACTATGCTGAAAAGAAAAGTGTTTGAGTACAGACTAATGGATGCATGGGGGAGCACGCTGAAGGGGATAAGTATCTCCCACGATGAAAAGAATTCGGTTTGTTGTATGAAAGCCCGGGATTCACATGTTTCAGGCCCATATAACATGTTGGATATGGATTTCATAGAGATTAATGATGACGTCATGAAGACTGTCAAACATATATTGGACAATAGCCGTCTGTATGGTATCCGAGGAGTTGAGATGAATAAAGAAGTAATGGTCTTGGACGGATACAGACAGGAGTTTTACATTTCTAATGGATCTCGTCAGAAATCCATCAGCGCGAGCAATCTTCAAACTTACAGGTATGATTTTGAGAAGTATCCTAAAGCGAGCTCGCTGATGAAATTGCTGCTCGATCTGGCAGATGCTCTGGTTCCGGCTGGAGTGAGCAAAGAGTATTTTCAATTGGAAGAGTAAAATGCATTGCCCAAAACAAAACTATTGCCAGGAGGTTCCACATGAAGAAAAAACTATTATTTATCTCACTCTTAACACTTATGACCCTGTCCCTTTTCGCCTGCGGAGGGAAGAAGGACGTTCTCACGAAGTTCGAGGATGCGCTGAAGAGTAAGAACATTGCTTTTGAGAAGGTCGAAATGGCGGCTGCGCTGGTCGGCGCCGAGAAGGGGACGAAGTTCCTGATCGGAGAGGGTGGAGTCGAACTATACGTGTTCGATAAGGGCAGCGAGGCTTACAAAACGGCCGAAAAGACGCAAAAGATTTCATTGTCCGGATTTGGAGAGTTCCCGGCCATCGTCACGGATGGTGTGGCTATGCTGGTCACGGATCTAGACACAGCAACCTATGAAGCTATCCTGCGAAGTGCGCTGGATTGACCTAATTTTCAATGAGCCACCGAACCTATTTTAGTTTAGCACATATGACAGATTGAATAGTTGAAAAACGAAACAAACTCGGTGTGGTTGAATTGATATCTCCTAGTACGAATACCGCATTTTCTCCGAGAAGCTGATTATTGGTAAACATGAAGGGATCAAATGAAACCTAACAATATTACTATCACCCATTCCCTTATAGCGGCAGATTGGGATTATGAAAGCAATGGTGAATTAAAGCCGGAGGATGTCACAAAAGGGCAAGTAATCGAAGTTCACTGGATCTGCCCGAAGGGGCATCCGTATGAAGCTCGCGTTGATCATCGGTGCAGTATGAAGTCCGGCTGTCCTTACTGCGCTCATAAAAAGCCTTTCCCAGGCGAAACGGATCTCGGAACCGTTTACCCGGAAATTGCTGCAGAGTGGGATTATGATAATAATCCGGACAAACCCGTGGATTATCTCCCTCAATCAAATAAAAGAAAAGACTGGATTTGTCCGATCTGTACGCGGAGTTATTCCAAGAAGATAAGTGAACGAACACTCAAAAAGATGGGCTGTCCGAATTGTACCAAGCCCGGTGAGCGTTCGACATCTCAACAGGAACAGACGTTTGTGTACTATTTAAAGATGAAGACTGAGGCCCTGAACCGTGAAAAGGTCAATGGTTATGAGATCGATGTTTACCTTCCGGAATTGAAGACCGGTATAGAGTATCATGGTGAATACTACCATTTAAAGCGGGCAGAGAAAGATGCGGAGAAAAAGAAGGCATTGACAGAAGGCGGAATTCGCTTGATCACGGTTTGCTGCGGAAGAGAACAAAGGGTCAGCGAAGATACTATAACGATACAGACAAAGTTCAAAGGTAATCCGTCGGATGAAGCGCTTTTATGGGCAATCAAGGAGGTATTCCGAGTTCTCGATCTGGTGCCTCCGGACATTGATCTTGACCGAGATCGCAGTAAAATCTATGCCCAATATATCCACGCCGTGAAAGCAAACAGTCTGGCAGAAAAGTATCCTATTATAGCTCGGGAATGGAACTATGAACTGAATGAAGGTTTAACTCCCGTGATGTTCCAGTATGGATCGCATCACGTCGCGTATTGGACTTGCCAGGATTGCAAGAATGATTATGATATGGTGATTTATAACCGTACCTGTGGCGGCCAAAACTGTCCCTATTGTTCGAAACCTATCAAACGAATCAAGGTCGGTTTTAATGACCTCGCCACGAAAAATCCGAAATTAGCTGACCAATGGCATCCGACTCGAAATGGAGAGAAAAAACCACAGGATGTAACCGAAGGTAGCGAATATGCGGCTTGGTGGCTGTGTCCGGATTGCGGTAATGAATGGAAAGCAGCGGTTTATTCTCGCGCTGCCGGAAAAGGCTGTCCCAAGTGTTTCAATAATGATAGACGGGGAAGACGAAAAAACAAAAAATGAAAAAACAAAAAATGAAAAAGGCAGCCTCTCAACCATGATATGTACCCTCTTTACTGGACAAACAGTAAGGAGGGTGCATTTTTATGCGTTACAGTTACGAGTTCAAGAGAAAATGTGTTGAGATGTATAGGGAGGGACAATGGCCAAAGACCCCAAGTGGGATAAAGAATCCCAGATACTTCCACAACATGATCAGACGATGGTGTCGTATGGAAGACGCAAATGGTCCGGATGTTTTGAGACATAAAGGACATATTAAGGAATGGAGTCCCGAAGAACGACTGGAGCTGGTCTGCGAAGTGCTTGCGGGAGAATCCATCTCAACAGTAGCATTCAGAGCAGGTATCAATAGCGGGTTGTTATACCAATGGGTTTCCAAATATAAGAAGGCGGGGTATAATGGTCTGGTAGGCAGAAAGAAAGGTCGACCACCAAAGGAGCCCGACATGAAGAAACTCAATTATAATAATCCGAGAAAGCTTGAAGAAACTGAGTATGAAGAACTCGTTCGGCTGAGAGCTGAGAACGCGTATATCAAAGCTGAGATCGAAGTAATAAAAAAAGAGATCGCCTTGAGAGAAGAAAAGGAAGCTGCGCGACTCAAGGCGAAAAAGCAGCGATCGTCAAAGAACTCAGAGAAACCGGATATCAGCTGAAACATCTTCTCAAAGCGATGGATCTATCCAGATCCACTTACTATTATGAGATCTCGAAAGAAGACGCCGTGGCCAAGAGAAATGAAGAGATGGCCGGTATTATCAGGGATATCTTTGAACACAACAAAGGGCGATACGGTGTCCGCAGAGTTCATCGCGAGCTGATCAACAGAGGCTATAAAGTAAACCATAAAAAGGTACAACGTCTGATGCACTGCATGGACCTTAAAGGAAAACGTCCTAAAGAAAAGTACCATTCTTATCAGGGAGTAGTAGGAAAGGTGGCGGAAAACCTCATCAACAGAGACTTCAGCACAACAAAGCCCCTTGAAAAGTGGACGACAGATGTCACCCAGTTCAGCTTCCCCTGGGGAAAATGCTATCTTTCTCCGATCCTTGACATGCATACGAACGAGATCGTCTCGTATGACCTTTCACAGAGTCCGAATATGTATCAGATCCGCAGGATGTTGAAAAAGGCTCTTAGAAGGTTTTCCTCTCTTAATGGCCTGATATTTCATTCTGATCAGGGCTGGCAATACCAACACGCCTATTTCAGAAATACGATAAAAAAGAAAGGTATCATACAGTCTATGTCCCGAAAAGGCAACTGTTATGACAACTGCATTATGGAGACGTTCTTCGGGCGACTGAAGAACGAGATGTTTTACGGATGTGAGGAGGATTACCAATCCTATGAGGAGTTCTCTGCAGCCATAGCCGATTATATCGATTACTACAACAACGAACGCATCCAGGCAAAAACAAAGTGGATGCCCCCTTCAAAGTACAGGGTAGCATCCACTTGATGAACCTCGGTCGTTAATCAATGTGTCCAGGAAACTGGGTACATATCACCATATGGATGCTGCTGATCTTTCATGCACACCCAGTTTGGGTTTGTACGAGGTGCCCAATCGTAAATATTCGTTTAGGAGCGGACGTCCATTCGGGCGTCCGATTTCCTGTGTTTTTGAAAGAAAACGGTAAGAGGATGTAAGGGATCCGTAAGGCGGTAAGCTCGTTTTTCACGTGCGTTTTCAGACGATGTATGGTATAATAACAAGGTCATGCGTTCGTGACAAAATAGAATGGATATCATTAGAGAAAAGGAGAAAAGAGAAGATGAATCTATCCAGAGCAGCAAAGAGAGCGCTACTGTCGATTTTCGCAGTTGTCGCTCTTGTGGTAGGATTGTCATTCAGCTCCAACACAGTGAATGCGGCGGTTGAAAAGACGATCAATTCGAAAGGCGGAAGTATATCGTTTACATATACTACACGGGCCTCGATTACAAACCTAAAGAATATGCCGAGTTGGCTGTCAGTTTCCTCAAGATTAAATTCTTCGAGTTCGGTAACGTACACAATCACGGCTTTGGAAAACCCGAACTGTGGTTCTAGGTATTTTAATCTGACTTTTAGCGGAACGAACGAGACCTACAGAATAACGCAGTATGGTAAAGGACATTCGTATACGGTATATGAAAAGACGGACCCGACATGTTCTTCTTACGGTCATGAGTGCTTCAAGTGTGCAAGATGTGAGTCCAGAACAGCGGGAAATTCTATCCCTCCTCTTGGACATGCTTATACAATCGAGAAAAAGCCTGCGACCTATATGGCGACTGGTTATGAGAAGACTTACTGTAAGGTTTGCGGTTATGTTAAAAAGACCACTATGATTGCTAAGTTAAAATGTAAAGTTACTTTTGATCCTTGCAATGGCGAGCCAGCCACAAGCAAAATGATGGAAACCCAAAAGCCCATTGGAAATCTTCCTGTGAAGTCTTGGGCGGGACATACCTTCTTGGGATGGTATACGGAGAAGATCGGCGGATCTACAGTAACTTCCGATACGACTGTTCCGGCAAAGGCAACCTATACTATTTATGGCCATTGGAAGACAAATACTGAGACAGTGCCATCTACTCATACCCATAAATACTCATGGGTAATTACGGAGCCCCCTACCTACACGAGTACTGGCGTAAAGGAAAACACATGCTCAATCTGTGGAAGTGTATCAGAGACCAGAACTATTCCAAAGTTTTCTCCGTCCGATAGTTTTATTGAGGCGAGTGGGTATGTTGTCGCTGTGGCTGACGGCAAGCCTGCTAAATACGTACTTATAACTCAGGATGAATGTGAATTTGAATTAGTTTCAAATGGTCAGGGCTTTGTTCTGAAAATCACTGCTAATCCAGGATTCAATGAGCGATATTATGAAGTTGAGAGGACGTATTCATCTGGTGAATCGTTTGTTCTCCGTTATATTCAAAAGCCTGGATCCCAAGTTGAAACTGATATGTATACAGTTGAGCCGACCGATGAAATGATGACGACTATTGATGGTGGATATACATATCCTTTAGAAAAACTCGTACACCCTGGATATACAAAAGTAAAACTCGATATTCCTGCAGAATATGCAGGGTATTATGAACTTGTTACCCCAAATTCTAATAAAAATATACATTTTGGGGTGGTGAGAGGAACCGGAGAGTTTGGAGATCCTTGTGTTAATCTGCCTCTTCACGAGTGGAATTCGAAACAATACTATTATATTGATACCCAATATACGGATTACTATTTGTATATTCATAATGAATCTAATAGCGATCAGACTGCTATAGCTTCTATACAGTGTGAAAAGTATAGTGTGTGTGGATTTGAATCAGATACATCGTATGTTTTTGTGGAAGAAGATCTCATTGGTGATCATCTTCACAAACATAATAAGATAGATGTTTTTTTGAGTCCAAATGACCTCGCGTGGGCAATGACTATGACAGACTTTTATAGCCATTTTTCAGATGAAACAAAGACGTTTTTGGGATTTGTGATGGACGAGTGGAGAAGTATTATTGGGGATGCTTTTTTGGAATATGTAGATGACTCGATTGTTGATAAATTGAGCAATATGTTTATGAGTAGAGAAATGACAAAGAAAGCCGCAGGGTTTGCAGTGGGTCTGGCATCCGTAGTATTAGAAGATTGGTTTGATTTTCAAAAGTCGGATGTTCATATAAAAGATTGGCTGACATCTAGAGTGAAGGATAGAGGAACAGAACTGCATTATGATGACGAAAGCTTGGTTTTTACTAAAACTAATGGTGAGATAACTGTATATAACGAAGCGAACCCCGATGAGCTTATTCCGATAGAAACGTATTTGAATGGAACGGACTTGCTTAAGTTGGGGTTGTACTTCGGACAAGCGGCAACTAATGACAAAGTACAAATTACTTTTTGCAGTTATTATTTTGACGAGGAAGGTTCTATACCATATGGTGTGTGCTTTTCAACTATGCCAGACTTTCATGTATTGTATACGTTAAAAGGTCCTGAAAAGTATAAGGGGTACATTCAAGCATGGGATGGCTGGAAGAATGGAGAGATACAGATGCGGCCAGGAGTCTTGGGGAGATTTATTAGTGACAAGGATTACGTTGACTTTTGCAAGTACTACACTCCGGCTTTTAGTTGTCTGGAGGAACCTGTTATAGAATACGATACAAGGGCAGGGTTATAAACGCAGGAATTTATTGAAAGACACTCTAAAATTTGATCTAAGCTTGCTTTGATGGTACATTGCATGGTTGTGGGTGTCTAAAAAACGCCTCCCCCGCCAGGGGTAAGAAATAAAAAATTTCACTTTAGGAAGGCAGCCTCTCAACCATATGGATGTTGCTGATCTTTCATGCACACCCAGTTTGGGTTTGTGCGAAGTTCCCAATCATAAATATCCTTTCGGGAGCGGACGTCCTTTTCGGGCGTCCGCTTTCCTGTGTTTTTGAAAGAAAATGGTAAGAGGATGTAAGGGATCCGTAAGGCGGTAAGCTCGTTTTTTGCGTGCGTTTTCGGGCGATGTATGGTATAATTACAAGGTCATGCGTTCGTGACAAAATTAAATGGATATCATTAGAGAAAAGGAGAAAAGAGAAGATGAATCTATCCAGAGCAGTAAAGAGAGCACTACTGTCGATTTTCGCAGTTGTCGCTCTTGTGGTAGGGATTGCACTTGGCACAAAAACAGCTCAAGCGGCAAACCCAATCGTAACAAATGTCGGTTATGGTGGAGGAACTGTGATCTTTACTACATCGACAGCGGCGACACTTACAAACCTTGACAAAAGGCCGTCATGGATCACGAGTGTTACGTCGAAAGCTATTTCCTCTTATAACGTGCAGTATACTATCAAAGTAGCTGCTAACAACAATGGCGGTACAAGATCTTTTGATTTTGTGTTTTCCGGAAATAACGGCGGTACATATAGAATCCGTCAAGGCGGATTAAAGAATGTAAGTGTTAAGGCCAATAAAGGGAGTACAACAACTTATGGGAAGGGTTTAAATGAGACCATTTCTGTCAATGTAAACTGGATCACCCTGTATCAGCCCACTAACACGACTTTTCGCATTGATTGCGCAGCGAACGCGACGGGAAGCGATAGAGTTGGATACGTAAATGTCAAAGACGGAAGCGCTACGGTTATGACCTATAGGGTGACCCAGAGCGCTTCAATGACCGCAAAACTGGATAGCAATGGAGGGAATTTCGGCATATACCAGGTTCAGAACAGAGATTTTGTTCCCGGACAAAAATACGGAACTCTTCCTACTCCGGCGGCCCCTTCGGGAACAACATTCGACGGATGGTATACAGCTAAAACGGGCGGATCAAAGATTACGTCCAATACAACAGTAAATATCTCATATGAGACTCTGTATGCACACTGGATAGTAAAAGTTAGACTGGATTGTAATGGGGGAAATCTTGGTACTTATCAGGGGAAAACGATGACTTTTTCAGATCGGGAGTTCATTTTGGGAGAAAATTATACCAATCTTCCGACACCTGTTGCTCCCGGATATGCATTCAACGGATGGTATACAGCTAAGAACGGCGGCAAAAAGATTACCTCTTCGAATAAGGTAACGGACGTAACCATTACCACATTGTATGCACACTGGACAGCTAACACATATACGGTTAGTTTTGACAGCCAGGGAGGTTCTTCTGTTTCAGACAGAACCGTTACATTCGACAGCACCTATGGAACATATTCCAATCAGTTGAAAAATCCCACAAGAACAGGGTATGTATTTGATGGCTGGTGGACGGCGAAAAGCGGCGGAACAAGGGTAAATTATTACACGACAGTTACGACTGCATCGGACCACACTCTGTATGCACACTGGCTGAATACATATACGATCAAGTTTGATCCGAATGGCGGAAGCGGAGCACCTGGAAATCAGACGAAAACGCATGGGAAGGACCTTACTATATCAGCTACGTGTCCGCAAAGAACCGGGTATGAGTTTAAAGGTTGGGGAACCAGTTCTACCGCAACTAAGGTTTCCTACGCTCCGGGAGCAAAGTATACTACCAACGCCGCTGCTACATTGTATGCGGTTTGGGAACCCATCACTTATAAGGTATATTTCAAGGATGAGGATGGAGAAACCCATTTTTGCACGGGTAAGGCAACATATGGAAAGCCATATGGAACTTTGCCCAAAGCTACAAAGGCAGGATATAAGCAAGCGGAATGGTATACGGAAAAGACCGGTGGAACCAGAGTGACTTCTGAAACCATCGTTACGATAGCCGGAAATCATAGGCTGTATGCACGTTGGACACCGGAGACATATACGGTGTATTTTGATAATGGTACAACGAAAGAAAAGGGTACTGTTACATATGGCGGCACCTATGGTAAGCTTTCTAATCCGAAAAAAGACGGCTATACACTTGTCGGCTGGTTTACTAAAGATGGCGATCAGATTACTTCTTCAACGGTTGTAAAGATTACTTCAGAACAGACATTGTATGCGCGTTGGACTGCTATCACTTATACGATCTCTTTTGTGGCTGGAGATGGCAAATGGGCAAATGGACAGAACTACATACAAAAAAAATATCAATTAGGCGATAAGATACTCTCAGACGTTCCGGTAAAGGAAGGTTATAGATGTGTAGGGTGGTCAACAGTGGAGCGAGACGGCCTGGTAGTATATGAAAAAGGAGGAATTTTCTCAGAATACAAGGCAGACATTTTGTATCCGGTATGGGAACCATACAAAGTGTACTATGATGTGAATGCAGATGGCGATGATATCAAGAACGGACCTAGCACTCATCCTTGGTGTCCGGATATAAGTAATTATTTAGCTGGTTCGCCTAAGCGAAATGGTTATGTATTTGTTGGTTGGACCACAGAGATAAAGGGAGTAACATTCTTATACAATCCAGGAGCAAAACGTACTGAGTTAAAGGAGGCCATAAAGAAGCAAAACGGAGATATTACTTTGCATGGCATCTGGCGTCCGGAAGCGATCGATATAGAACATAATTCAGATGATAAAGGATACACTTATAAGTATACGGGTCTGGTTATGGCAGGAGAGACGGCTAGAATTAAAGTGGATATTCCTGCACTTTATACAGGATATTACAAATTAGATTATGAGGTCGTTTCATCTATAGATGGGGGGACCGTGAACTCGGAGGGCATTACAGTTTCCTTAGTAAATGAGGAAGGAAATGATTGCTTCATCCCTGAATCATATAATTGGCGTGGATCAGGGTATTGGCATATTGATACGTCAAGAGAGGATAGAAGCACTTATCTCATTATGAAATCCGAAAAAAATGTAGCGACACTTGTGAGCGTTACTATCAGCAGTGCTGAAACGTGCAAAACAAAGCGCAATCAGTCATTTGTCTGGAAAAATGAATCGACCTATGGAAATCTTGATTTGTTGGAGGTATATATTTCTCAGGACGATTTAAATGAGTTCATTACTCAATATGACATGCTCGCAAGTGCAAAAAATCAAAACAGAACATTCTTTGGGTTTATTAAACAGGAGTTCCCCTTGCTCGGTTTCGCAGCGAATATCTTGAGTGTGCCGGGTGGAGTAGTGCAGGACGAAATATACGAAAAAATAGGAGAAAAATGTGCAGAGGAGATTACATCTGCTATTAAAGAAGAAGCAGGAGATATTCGACTGGATGATTTCACTACTCAGGGTCTAAGGTTATTAACATTTGCTGAACCCGCAGAAGCGTTGAGCTCCGAAGAATTGATTGAAAATGCTATAGGAAAATATGTTCCGGTAGGACTGGATGTAGCTTTTGCAATCGCACAAAAAATCGCGGAGCTTCCGGATGACTGGATCAAGTATGATACTAGTGAATTCAGTTTAATGGATTGGTTAGAAGAAAGAATTTATGGTGGAGCAGATCAACTGCATGAGCCAGAGATCATACACACATACAAATATGATAATGGGAGTATTCGCCATCAAGTGGTGGTACAAAAAATGGATGAAAAACCATATTTAGCAGTAGATGCTCCAGAACTTAGTGAAGCTGCTAAGGAAGAACTGAAAAGCTATTTAAATGATAGTAAATCCAGTGCGTTTACAGGGCTTTTTACGGCTCCAAAGAAGCCTCTGGAAACTCTGGAAATTTCTTATAATAAAAGCGATAAATCGTATGGTCTTCATTTTGCTATCTTCAATCAGGGAGGTGTGTACAGTCTTGTACTTATAGATGGTGATAGAATTCAAAGGTGGGACGGATCCCCAATTGAATTCAGACCGGGAGCGCTGGGGACAATTGACGCCGATAGTGCGGCGTGGGTAGAAGCACTTTATATGTTAAGTAAAGTAAGCAGTAGCTGTGTTCTTCCTGGCGAGCAAGGAACCATTCTGAATACCATGAATGACATTAATGTTTTGTTCGATAGGTTAGAGGATTATAAAGGGTTGGATGCTGGTGACAAATATAATAAGACATTTGAAAAACTTGATATGGAAAGAGTATTTAAAAATCTTCGGGGGAAGTCAACGAACTAATACATTTCTTTCGGGAAGTTTCTATCCCTCCCCTAGCTCCGCCCCCAGCGGATGCTAAACCCTGACAATTTCACACAACCTTTCGGGGCGCCTTCGGGCGCCCCTTTTTTTATCTTCTTCTTCGTTCTTTCCCTTCCGGAAGAGCAGCGTAGCTTTCCGCCTCAGCCCCTGCCTTCGATCTTTTCTTTCGCCTTCACAGCCTTCGCCCCACCATCTTAAGAGTCATTTAGGTAAAAGTCATTTGAGAGGAGGGGGAGAGGGGAACCTTTCAAAGGGGATTTTTTGGACATCTTTACATTTTTAGTGGTGTGTTCAAGGAGAGGTCTCGATGATGCCACAGGGTGACGGTAGATAGGATCCCAAGGAAAGATTAAGCACGACAGGTGTTGTTGTGTGAACTAAAGTCCAATTTTGAAATAGTGGCATATTTTAAAAAGCAAATGATATGCGACCAAGTGCAAAACCGGTCGGTAGGCAAATGAAATGGTCAAATGAAATGGTTCACTTTAGGGGGGCAAATGAAATAGTCCGCCCCTCGTGGCGGCACCATTTGGTGCCGCCACTTTTTTTCTCATTTTCCCCTTGATTGTTTCCGGGAATGTACTATAATAAATCTATCAGGAACGACGCGTTCCCGATAGAAAGGGCTTTCGCTATGAGAACCAAAAGCACGGAACTGATGCAGCGGATCGGCAGTTTTATTGACCGGTACTACAGTGAATGGCATACTACGCCCTCGGTGAAAGAGATCGCCGACGGGGTAGGCATTTCCAAGACAGCCTCCTATCGCTACCTGGTTGAAATGGATGTGCGCGGTATGCTGAAATACGATGGTACTTCCCGAACGATCGTTACGCCGATGATCCGCAAATTCTCGGCAGGGACGGTAGCCGCGCCGGTCGTTGGTGTAGTGCCCTGCGGAACTCCGGAGGAAGAGGAGGAGAATATTCAGGAGTATGTCAGCCTTCCTGTGTCCCTTTTCGGGAAAGGCGAGTTTTATATCCTGAGGGCGTCCGGTGACTCGATGGTGGATGCAGGCATTCTGGATGGCGATATGGTCGTGATCCGGAAACAGACGGAAGCGAAGGTCGGAGATCTGGTGGTTGCGCTGGATGAGAACGGTACCAGTACCCTGAAGAAGTACGGCGGAATGGACCCGGAGACGCATATGGCGATGCTGCTGTATCAGAACCGGGAGGCATATCCGGATAAAAAGATCCTGGTCCGCCAGTTGGTCGTTCAGGGGATCGCGAAGCAAGTGATACGAGCATTGTAAGAAGATGGATTTGAAGGGACCTTTGGTGAGAGGTTGACCCGAAGGAGGTTGATTTCTGTGAAGACATATGATGTTATCTGTCCGATCTGCGGAGGCATGAACCGCAGAGTCGATTTAGAAGAAACGGAAGGGTTTATGGAGTGTGAAGCCTGCTTTACGATCGTGCAGGTCCCCAAGATCCGTAAAACATGTGGATCCTGGTTTATGAGTGGGATTGCAATATTATGGAACACTCAAACAGTCGCCTGATTATGGTTGGGGGAGAAGTATAAGGAGAGAGACAGATGGGAGGTAATCATGTAGAATGGCAGAGATATACTTTTTTTTGTTCATACTGCGGTAATCGTTTGCTCGGATACAAGAACGCGAAAGGTTTGATCAAAATCGAGTGCGAAAGGTGTCACTCAGTATCGATAAGAAAGCATATCGGGCGCCGTCACAACCAAATTGATGTTTATGCGCCGTTGGATCTTTTGAAAAAGTAAAAAACCAAAGCTAAATAAGTATTAAAAGGATCTCTTAGGAGGTCCTTTTTGATATAGGGAAAAGAAAACAAAACCAAAGTAGCTGGAGCCGGGTGATAGGATACCCTTCGTGACGTAATCACGGATGCAACAGATATTGAAAACTTGTTGAAATCCTGTCAATGTGGTAGAATAAAAGCAGTTAGTTTTACCGATATCCAAAGTGGGAAATGACCTTAGTGGGTTATATTGTGAAAAAGGGAGGCTTCTTTATGAAGAGAAGATTATTTGCAGTTTTGATTGGCGGGGCGTTTATTCTTTCCGCGTGTGAACCGAAGCCGAAGGATGTGCAGGAAACGCCAACACAGACGACGCAGGTGGCAGTGACGACACAGGCCGGAGCGACAACTTCGGCGGATAGGGATGAGGATCCTTCGAAGGAAGAGAACCCGGTGGAAGGTGCCACGAAGGCGACCGAAGCCGCAGACAGCACGGAGACTCCGAAAACGACCGAAGAGGTGAAGACCACGGAAGCGTCCGAAACGACCGATGTCGATAATACCACAGAAGCACCGGAGACGGAAGGGCCGCAGCCTACGGAGCCCGAGACGACAGAGGCTACGAAGCCTGTTGAGACGGGAGAAGTGAGCCCGGTAACCGTTACGGTCGGGAAGGATGTGGAACTGGACTTGTCTGAAGATGTCGGTCAGGTAGTGCGGAAGGTCGTGGACAGTGACGGGCGTGCATATAATAAGAGAACCGCTCATGCGTTTAAGGCCGACGAAGACGGCAACATATTTAGAGCGGGTGGAAACAGCTTGGAAATGCTGGATGAAGCAGAGTACTGTGTGGATGTCGATACACTGATGAATGAAAAAACGAAGGCGCGGAAGGATTGCCCGGGAATCGTTCAATACTCCTTTGATCTCAAACGCTCCAAACTGAAAGGCATCTCGTTGCTGGAAGGTTGGGACGGAGATTTTGATAAGTTGGACCGGTATATGACGGACGAGAACAGTTTTCTGACGTATAATCACAGACTGGCTCTGTTCAAAAACGGAAAAATCGTAACGACCGGTGAATTGAAGGAACAGTATGGCGATGAAGCGGGTGTTTTGATCGATCGGTTTGGCGGAGATATCCGTAAGTATATCATGTCTCAGTATAATGTAGACGAGGAACAGGTGGATCGCTATACGAATAGGATTCTGTGCGGTTCCATGGATTTTTATATGCTTGTTGAGCGCTATGAGGCTATGCTTAAGGATGAGGCGATGGCACCCGACGCAGAAGATTTCCTGACGACCGGAGCGTGCATGCAGGTAGCGATGCTCGATTGGGGATCGGGCGATGCAGATGTGACATATGGATCCATTTACTGGGACTGGAGTTTAAGTGATGATCCCGCTCTGTCGATCGTGCTTCCCTGCTCTCAGTATGAGTGCACAATGATCATGTCCTCCAGAACGGAAGAGGAAAAGGGGGACATCGCAAAGTTCAGATCGATGAGCGGCGGCTGGAAGTATCTGTACTATACGGTCCCGGAGGGTTTCGAACCGGACGAGACGCGCGAGGCGGATCACATGATACAGGTATTTGAGGAAGAGGGACTCATTCTCGGGATGACAGCGGATAAAGGCGTATTGAACATAGTCATGGGCGACCCCACTCTGGGCTACTATGATGACAAACGGTTCCATTTCAGTGAAAGAAAGGGCGATGAAGGGGATTATACGATCGACAGGGATATATTGACCGTCATCGATCCGAGCGGGGAGTTTTCATTTGTGTTTCAGAGAATGACGGAAGAAGAACTGGAAAGGTTTAACAGTATGTCTACCGAAGAAATCCGGGCGGTCGTAAGACGGGCGCGGGCGCACGAGGACCGATAGTATCGGTAGAGCCATTTTACGGGGATGGGTTTGAGAGGGAGGAATGCTATGTCTGTAAAACGTGTTACCAGAATCTTTTACATCGTGTTCGGCGTTTGCTTTGTGCTCATGACCGGGATCATGGTGAAGGGTTTTCTGGATCAGAAGGCCGATGATAAGAAGCAGGTGGAGCGATACGAGAGCATGCTCAAGGAGGGCGGCAAGACGACGCTGACGGATGAGATCCTCGAGGAGGATCATGATAAGTATGTGAAGGATGCGGCGAAAGGAAAGCAGACGTTCATTACGCTGCTGGTTTGCTTTGGCGCGGTCGTGGTCATGTTCGTGATCATGGCCATCTTTACCACGGTCATGCGGGCGCTCCAGGGGCGCCGTGAGGAACATGTGCTCATCGCATTGATCACGGTAATCTCGGTGATGTTCATCTTCGTGTCGGTGCTCGTTGTGACGATCACCTATATCGTGCCGAAACTCGCACAGTCCGATCCGCCGGAGGATGTGTATGCATTTGCCAGATTAAATATCGAGAAGACGGAGGAGAAGCGGGAGGTGGTAACGACCGGATCCGGGGATAACCGTACCACCGAGACGCGGATCACCTACTATCTGATCGAGGACAATGGACGGCAGCACTCCGTATCGAAATTGATGTTCGAGCGCTTCGTCGGAGCAGGAACTTACTACGCCGGGATGACCGATAAGGGCAATATATTCTCGGTATATCCGGGTGTGTATTTCGAACTGGAGAAGTAAGAAGGAGAACACGATGTCTGTATTCACAAAAAGAGAGATCAAAAATACGTTTCTGGAGATGCTGGAGGAGCGGCCGCTCAACCAGATCACGGTCAAGGAGCTGACGCAGCAGTGCGGCATTAACCGAAACTCGTTTTACTATCATTATCAGGACATTCCGGCACTGATCGAGGAGATCGTGACTGAGAACGCGGACGAGATCATCCGTGAGTACAGCTCCATCGACTCTATGCAGACCGGGCTGAACGCGGTGCTGAGTTTCGTATCTGCGAAGCGGAAGGCCATCCTGCATATTTACAATTCCATCAACCGCGATATCTTTGAGCGGGATCTGTGGAAGGTGTGCGACTATGTGGTCACGCAGTATTTGGGACCGATCCTGGCGGGCAGCCCGCTGAGTGAACTGGATCGGGAGGTCATCATAAAATTTTATAAATGTGAATGCTTCGGTTTCGCCATGGACTGGCTGAACAACGGCATGGAGGACAGCTCGCAGGCGCAGGCGGAGATCGACCGTTTCTGCGAGTACCAGATGCGGTTATTCTCCCTTTTGTTATTGCAATAGAACGGTCCCAAACGTCACATTTTTGGGCAAAACAGGTCGCGTGCCTAAATTTTAGGCATGCGACCTGTTTTGCCTATTGGCGGGAGGAAAGAGGTGCGATAAAGTAGTAACGGTCAATGAAATTAAGAAAAGCGCCCAAAGGAACCGGGCGCAGGAAAGGAAAATGCAAAAGATGAGATTTGCAAAAACGATCGTTAAATACCGTGTTGTGATCCTGCTGCTGACCGTGGCCCTGCTGGTGCCGGCGGTGTTCGGATACGTGAACACGCGTGTGAACTACGATATGCTCAACTACCTTCCGAAGGACATGGAGACCGTGATCGGACAGGAAGAACTGATGAACGACTTCGGAAAGGGAGCGTTCTCGATGGTCATCCTGGAGAACATGTCCGTTCGTGACGTTACGAAACTGAAGGCCGCGATCGAGCAGGTGGAACATGTGGACTCCGTGGTGTGGTACGACAGCATCGCGGATGTCTCGGTACCGCTCGAGATCCTGCCGAACAGCCTGTATTCGGCGTTCAACACCGACCATTCCACGATGATGGCGGTGTTCTTCGACAGTTCGACATCCGCGGATGTCACGATGGACGCCATCCACGAGATCCGAAAAGTAGCGGGCAAGCAGTGCTTCGTATCCGGCCTGTCCGCCATGGTCACCGACCTGAAGGACATCTGCGAAAAGGAGGAGCCGATCTACGTCGCCGTGGCGGTCGCTTTGGCGCTGCTGGCCATGATGCTTCTGTTAGATAACTGGCTCGTTCCGTTCGTCTTCCTGGCATCCATCGGAATGATGATCATTCTGAACCTGGGAACGAACATCTTCCTGGGCGAGATCTCCTATATAACCAAGGCGCTCTCGGCCGTTCTGCAACTGGCAGTCACAATGGACTACTCGATCTTCCTGTGGCACAGTTACCACGAGACGCTCGAGCGCGTCGGCGCGAAAACGGCGGATCACAGCGTGAAAGAGGAAGCCATGGCACAGGCCATCCACAACACGCTGACCAGCGTGGTCGGAAGCTCCGTGACCACGATCGCCGGATTCATTGCCCTGTGTTTCATGACATTTACCATGGGACGCGACCTGGGTATCGTAATGGCGAAAGGCGTCGTACTCGGCGTGATCGGCTGCGTCACCGTGCTGCCGGCCATGATCCTGATTTTGGATAAGCCGCTGTCGAAAATGATGCACCGGCCGCTGATCCCGAAGACCGATAAGCTCTCCGGAGGCATCGTGAAGGTATTCCCGGTGTTCCTCGTGATCTTCGTAGCCGTGACGATCCCGGCCTTTATCGGATATAACAAAACGCAAAATGAAGTTTACTATGATATCGCGGATTCATTGCCCGCAGATCTGGACCACGCGGTGGCGAACCGGAAGTTGAAGGACGACTTCCACGTGGCCACGACGCACATGTTGCTGGTCGATGCGAACCTGTCCGCGAAAAATACACGCGCCATGATCCGTGAGATGGAGGATGTGGACGGCATCAAATACGTGCTGGGCATGGACTCGCTGATCGGTGCGGGCGTGCCGCAGGAGATCCTTCCGAAGTCAGTCACGTCGCTGCTGCAAAGCGATAACCGGAAAATGCTGCTGGTAAACTCGGAGCACCGGGTGGCCAGCGACGCGGTCAATGCGCAGATCACCGAGCTTAACCGGATCCTGAAGAGCTACGACCCGACGGGCATGCTGATCGGCGAGGCGCCGTGCATGAAGGATCTGATCGAGACGACCGACCGGGATTTCCGCGTGGTAAATCTGATCTCCATCGTGGCCATCTTCGTGATCATCGCCCTGGTGGAGCAGAGCATCTCCCTGCCGTTTTTGCTGATCGCGATCATCGAGGCGGCCATCTTCATCAACCTGGGCCTGTCGCACTATCAGGGCGAAAGCCTTCCGTTTATAGCCCCAATCTGCATCAGTACGATCCAGTTGGGCGCGACCGTGGACTATGCGATCCTGATGACGACCCGGTATAAGCGGGAGCGGACCACCGGCTGTGCGAAGGCCGACGCCGTAAAGACGGCGCTTTCAACATCCATCCCTTCGATCCTGGTATCGGGTATGGGTCTGTTTTCGGCCACCTTCGGCGTGGCGGTCTATTCGGACATCGACATGATCCGTTCTCTGTGCATCCTGCTGGCACGGGGCGCCGTGATCAGTGTGGTCATGGTCGTGGTCATGCTTCCGGCCATGCTGATGCTGGCGGACGGACTGATCCGGAAAACAACACTGGGGATGAAGACAAAGGACGAGACTGCACAGACGCAGTTGCATGAGAATTGACGGAGGAGAATGAGCATGAGAAAGATAAAGACAGGAATTATTTCCGCAGGATTGTGTGCGGCCCTGATCGCATCCGGTATGCAGATGGGGCAGCGGGTGAAGGCGGATGAAGCCGAAACGACGGCCATGGAGACCGTGACCGTTGATACGAAGGATATTGAAACGCAGGTCGGCGATGTAGAGGCCGACGGGACAGAGCAGTTGGGTCAGGATCCGACGGATCTGCTTGGCGCCCTGCTTCTCGGGGGCACGGTGAAGAGAAGCGAGCCCACGAAGGAGGAGACGGTCTATGTGATCGCCGACGCTGAAGGCGGCGCACAGAAGGTGATCGTCAGCGACTGGATCAAAAACGTTCAGAAAAGCGAGAAGCTGAACGACCGCACGGAACTTGCGAACGTGGAAAATGTAAAGGGCGACGAGACATTTACCGCGGACGGAAACGACTGTGTCTGGGACGCAAAGGGAGCGGATATCAGCTACCAGGGAACGACCAATAAGGAGGTTCCGGTCGGCGTGAAGATCACTTACGAGCTGGACGGTCAGGTCGTGACGCCGCAGGAGCTTCACGGCAGATCCGGCCATGTAGTCATGCGGTTTGACTACGAGAATAAGACGAAGCAGGAAGTGACCGTCGGCGGGAAGAAGGAGAACATGTATGTTCCGTTCCTGATGCTGACCGGCGTGATCTTGGATGACGACCGCTTCACAAATATCACAGCGCCGGGCTGCAAACTGATCAATGACGGTTCGCGCACCGTGGCCATCGGCATCGCGCTTCCGGGCCTGCAGGAGAACCTGGGAATCGACCCGGAGAAGATCTCGATCCCCGAGTCCTTAGTGATCGAGGCAGATGTGAAGGAGTTCAGCCTGGCCATGACCGTGACCGTGGCTACGAATGAGATGTTCGGAAATCTTGCGAACCTCGATATCAAGGATCTGGATACGCTGAGCGCTTCGATGGAGCAGCTCACGAATGGCATGGATCAGTTGTGCGAAGGTGCGGGAACACTGCGCGACAGCCTGAAGACCCTGCAGGATAAATCCGGCGATCTGGAGAGCGGCATCGTGAAACTGACCGACGGTTCGGTGGCGCTGAAGAATGGTCTGGCGCAGGCCAATACCGGCGCGGGTCAGCTGTCCGAAGGTGCCGGAGCGTTGAAGGAAGGCGCGGATCAGTTAAAGAGCGGGGCTGATGCCCTGGCGGAGGGTGTGGGCAAACTCGCTGACGGTACAGCGCAGGTGGATGCCGGCGCGGCACAGCTCAGTGACGGTGCAGGAAAACTGCAGGCCGGCCTGGATACCCTCGCAGGAAACAATGAAAGCCTTATGGGCGGAGCCGGTCAGGTGTTCGACAGCTTGCTGGCTACAGCGGAAAAGCAGTTAAAGGAAGCTGGCGCGGAGATCCCGAAACTTACGAAGGAAAACTACGCGAGCGTGCTGGATGCTACGGCCGATACTCTGAAGAAGGGCGGGGCAGCCTATGCCCAGGCAGACCCGCAGACCGCGGCCGTATACCAGGCGAAGGCGCAGGCCGTAGTGGAGTTGAAGGCGTCATTGGATGGCTACAATACATTTTATGCAGGACTTAAGAACTATACCGACGGTGTGGCCGAAACCGCAAAAGGCGCTGGAAGTCTGAAGACCGGCGTCGACTCGCTGAAGGACGGGATCGGTTCCGTAAAGGAAGGCGCGAACGCGATAAAGGACGGGGCCAATACCCTGAAGGGCGGCATGCAGGATCTGGATGAAGGCGCGGCTGCGCTGAAGACCGGCGCGGACAGCTTAAAGGATGGCACCGGATCCTTGCTTGCCGGAGCCGATCAGTTAAGCGGCGGTCTGGGCGAATTAAAGAGCAACATTCCCGCACTGAAGGTCGGCGTGCTGCTTCTGTACAACGGTTCGTCGAAGTTAGCCGACGGCCTGAACGAATTCAATGAAAAAGGCATTGAACAGCTCACACAGGCAGTTGAAGGCGAGCTGCAGGGTCTGATCGAGCGGACCCGCGCCATGGGCAGCCTGTCCGCAGAGTATTACAACTTCGCAGGCATAGCCGACGGCATGAAGGGCCAGGTAAAATTCATTATCCGTACAGACGAGATCTGATCGGAGACATTGACGCTTCCGTTCAAAAATGGTATAATCTGGACTAGGATTTGAACATGAACCCGGAAATGTAACGATAGATCAAAACCATAGTATGAACGGAGGTATTTTATGAAGTTTTATATTTGCGAGAAGTGCGGTAATTTTGTAGAAATGATCAAGGAATCGGGCGTGCCGATGATGTGCTGCGGCCAGAAGATGACCGAGCTGGTGCCCGGAACTTCCGACGGCGCGTATGAGAAGCATGTGCCGGTCTACACCGTAGAGGGTAACAAGGTGACCGTAACAGTCGGCGCGGTTGAGCATCCGATGCTCGAGGTACACTACATCGAGTGGATCGCAGTCGAGACTACAAAGGGCGCGCAGAGAAAGTTCCTGAAGGCCGGTGAGAAACCAGTCGCTGAGTTCACACTCACCGAGGACGATTCAGTCGTAGCAGTATATGCATATTGCAATCTTCATGGATTGTGGAAGGCTGAATAACAGTTTAGCGGACAATTTTATATGATTTCACGGCGAAATTCTAATTCAAGTAGAATTTCGCCGTTTTTTATCCCTTAAATTAAATCGCTATTTGAATTCGCCGTTGTACTCAACCGATAATTGGATTATAATGGAGACAATTCAACCGAGAGATGATTTCGGTAGAGGCACACAAAGAATAATCTATGAAATGGAGGTACATACCATGTCATTTGCAAGTACATTACAAACTCTTCGAAAGGAAGCAGGATTAACCCAGGAGCAGCTCGCGTCGAAGTTCGGCGTCAGCGCGCAGGCCGTATCCAAATGGGAGAACGGAAGTTTTCCGGAGGGCGACCTGATCCCGAAGATCGCCGACTGTTTTGGCGTTTCCATCGACTATTTGTATGGAAGAGAGAGGAAAAAAGTGAGCCTGGAGCAGGAGGTCGTCGATGCATTGACCCGGATCGGAAAGGAAACCTCGGGATTGCAGTCGTCGCAGAGCGGTGACTTCTGGAAACTGTACATGGAGCAGATGCATAAACTCCTTTGGGCTTTTCATATCGGAGCCTGGTCGGAAAACCAGTATTACTACGACCGCCCCAGATCGGACGAAAAAAACGGCGAACTGGACAGCGTGCTCCTGAACCAATATGGTTACAGCTTTATGCGGCTGAATAAAGACCATGAGTATTATGTGTTCCTTCGGCAGCCGGATTGCGAGGAAGGCTTCCTGAAATGGGCGGACAACATGGGAAAATGCGTGCCGGTCCTGCAGATCCTGTCGGATCCTGAGAGCGCGCGGGTGTTGCTCTATATATATACGCTCAACAACCATGAATTTGTCGGAGTGGATACGGTAGCAAAGGAGACCGGCGTGGCAAAGGAGAAGGTCGAAAAGACTTTGGAAACGATCGGCTCGCAGATCGGTGATCGCTCCCATCCGCTGCATACGGTCAGCATCGTGAAAGGATCCGGTAAGGAGGAAAAGGCCTACGGAATCAATATGTCCATCGGCGGCCTGCTGATCGGCGTGATCGCGCTGTTAGACAGCTATACCAATGCATCGCAAAACTACGCCCTTCAGATCAACGATCGCTCTGAAAGCTGGATAAAAAAGATGCCGAAATAGGGCACTTACCAAACGGAATAGAGAGAGTGAAAAATGAAACAAAAAGAAGAGAAAGAAATCAAGAAAAAGAAGAAAGAGAAGGCGCAGGAGCCGAAGAACCCCTACCACGTTGACCACGGCTTGTGGTCGAACGTGAAGTACATATGCCGGAACATGGTCCGCTACGAAAAGAGCCTGCCCTGGCTGATCCTGCTGATCGCGGTCGCAACGACGTCGATGCGCTACCTTTGGAACTTCATCGCGAAGTTCGTCCTGGACATGGTGAGTAACGGCGAGTCCGTTGAAAAACTCATAACCCTGATGGTCGGCGTCTTCGTAGTCCAGTGCGCGACGACCATGGCTTCGTCCTTCGAAAACAACCAGTTGTGGTGGCGCTACATCGGCGTGCGGACCCTCATGATGGTCGCGAAAAACCGCAAGATCATGACCATGAAGTTCGAGTACCTCGAAGACAGCGATGTCATGGATGCCTACCAGAAGGCGGGCAATGCTGTGGGCAACAACAACGACGGTGTCGAAGGCATGATGCACCAGATCGAATACTTCGTGACGACGCTGATGGTCGTTTCTTTCGGCCTCGCGATCATGGGCACCATGAACGTCTGGATCATGCTGGGCATGATGGTGCTCGCGATCGCGAACTTCGCGATCAAAAACCGCACGAACCGCGTGACGAAGAAAAAGATCTGGGATCCGCTCGCGACCTGGTGGCGCAAGCGCAACTACATGGAAAACGTCACGACCGACTTCAAGACGGCGAAAGACATCCGCGCCTTCGGCTTGAAGGACCACCTGGTGCGGAAAATGCACACCCTAAACGAGGAGCGCATCGAAGCCGAGAAGAAAAACCAGTTCATCTGGTGGATCACCGGCCAGATCGGCAACGTTCTGTGGTTCCTGAGCCAGTGCGCCATCTACGCATGGCTCGTCTACTCGGTGCTCTACCGCGGCATGTCGATCGGTAATTTTACCCTGTATTTAGGCTCGGCCGCAACATTCTTCCAGCACGTCATTTCCCTGTTTGACTGCATCGTGTCCATGTTGGCAAAAAGCCGCGAGGTCGACGACTGGCGCAGCTTCCTCGAGATCGACGACGGCATCGAGGAGGGCACGGTCGAGCTTCCGAAGACCGACTCGTACGAATTCAAATTCGAGAACGTGAGCTTCCGTTACCCGAAGGCTGAGAAATACGCGCTGAAGAACCTGAACATCACACTTACGGCCGGCAAGCGGCTGGCGGTGGTCGGCCTAAACGGCGCCGGCAAATCCACCTTCATCAAGCTTTTGTTGCGTCTCTACGAGCCGACCGAAGGCCGCATTCTCCTGAACGGCGTCGACATCCGCAGCTACAGCCGCGCGGATTACTACAGCATCTTCTCTGCGGTGTTCCAGGATGTGAATATCTTCGCCTATCCTTTATCGGAAAATGTTTCGATGGATACGCCGGAGAATACCGACCGCAAGAAGGCGGAGCAGAGCTTGCGCGACGCGGGCATGGGCGACAAACTCGACAGCCTGTCAAAGGGCGTGGACACCGAACTTTTGAAAGTCATCTACGACGACGGCATCGACCTGTCCGGCGGCGAGAAGCAGAAACTGGCGCTGGCACGCGCCCTGTATAAGGATGCGCCCGTCGTCGTCCTCGACGAACCCACAGCGGCCCTCGATGCATTGGCCGAGGCATCCCTGTACGAGAATTTCGACAAACTCATCGGCGGCAAGACCGCCGTCTACATCAGCCACCGATTAAGCTCCACCGGCTTCTGCGACGCCGTCGCAATGTTTAAGGATGGGGAAATGATCGAGTATGGCACACATCAGAGCCTGCTGGCGGCAGGCGGCGCGTACGCGGAGATGTTCCGCGTGCAGGCACAATACTACGTGGAAGGAGGAGCAGAAAATGGCGAAGAAAACGAAGGCTTCCAACCGGCTTAAAGACAGCGCAAAAGAAGTACAAAATGCCGAATTGACCGAGGCACTCTCGAGCGAGCAGAGCGCGAGCAACCGCGGCGTCACAAAGAAAACATTGGGCTTCATGCTTTCCTTCGCATGGAGGGAGAAGCGCAGCCTCTACCTGCTGTATCTGGTCCGTTTCATCGGCAGCGCCCTCGGGCAGCTGAAGGTCCTCCTGCTTCCGAAACTTCTGGTTGACGAACTTATGGCCGTGATCGGCGGCGAGAGCGTGGACCAGCACCTGAAGCGCATCATCATTTACGCGGCGATCACCGTGACGGCGGAGCTCATTTCATCCGTCCTCATCAACATCGCGGATTCGAAGCGCAACGTGTACGCGCAGATCTTCAACACCCGCTTCTCCGAGATGCTCTCCGCGAAGTCCATGGGCATGGAATTTGCCTACACGGAGGACCCGAAAGTCCTCGACAAGCAGAACGAAGCGAAAGAGGGCATCAGCTGGTACAGCGGCGGCCTTGTGTCCATCCTGGACTGCCTGTATCAGGTCGTTTTCAACCTCCTGCTCATGACCGTCTCCGTGGGCGTGATCGCGATCTATTGCCCGCTGCTTCTGCCCGTACAGATCGTCCTGATGCTTCTGGTCTGCTACTTCAAATACCGCAACCAGCTCATCAACACGGAGTTCTTCCTGAAACTCGCGAAAGGCAACCGCATCTTCGGCTACGTCCTCTACGAGCTCGCGGAGTTCTGCTATGGTAAGGACATCCGCATGTACGACAGCGGCGACATGATGTGCAACAAGGGCGAGAAGCTCGGTAAGATGCAGGTCGGCCTTTGGGGTGACCAGGCGCGCAGGCAGCTCAAAAACGATTTCGGGTCGGATCTGGCCAATGCACTCCGCGACGGCGTGAGCTACCTCTACATGGGCCTGCGCGTCCTCTGGGGTAAGATCACCATCGGCGAATTTACATTGTCCGTATCCGCGGCGTCCGCCCTCTACCAATCCCTGATGGGCATAGGCCAGAACCTCCAGCAGGTCGGCGAGAAATGCAACTACGCCTACCGCTTCCTGGAATTCCTCGACTATCCCGACTCGGCGGTCCACGGCGACCAGCCCGTGTCCGGCAGCGAGCACGTCATCGAATTCCGCGATGTTTCCTTCAAATATCCGCGCGCCGAGGAGTACACCCTGCGGCACGTAAACATCACGATCCGTCCGAACGAGCACCTCTCCATCGTGGGCCTGAACGGCGCCGGCAAGACGACCTTCATCAAGCTTCTGTGCCGCCTCTACGACGTCACCGAAGGCGCCATCCTCGTGGACGGCGTGGACATCCGCGAATACTCCGAGGAGGAGTACCGCAAACTGTTCTCCGTCGTGTTCCAGGACTTCGCCATCTTTGCCTTTTCCCTGCGTGAAAATATCGAGATGGGCAATGTCGAGTTAATCACCGACGATGCAGCAAAGCGTGACGACCGCGTCCGTGAGACCCTGACCTTGTCCGGACTGGAGGAGGACGCGGAGAAGCTTCCGAACGGCCTCGACACGACGCTCTACAAGAGCTTCGACGAGAAGGGCACCGAGCTCTCCGGCGGACAGCGGCAGAAAACAGCCATCAGCCGCGCTCTGTACCGCAATGCCCCCATCGTCATCCTCGACGAACCGACGGCTGCCCTGGACCCCGTGGCGGAATACGACATTTACCGTAAATTCGACACCCTGGTGGGCCACAAGTCCGCCATCTACATCTCGCACCGCCTCTCGAGCTGCAAGTTCTGCGACCGCATCGCGGTCTTCTCCGAAGGCACCATTAAGGAATACGGCACCCACGATGAGCTGGTCGGCATCGACGGCGGCATCTACGCTGAAATGTTCCACGCACAAGCGCAGTACTATGTGGCGTAAACTTCCGAACGAAGCGTACGGCCCGAAAACTAATACTAGGAGTTGAAATGATCATGGCACATGAATTGCATCCCGCCGGAGAGTTTGTAACAGTCTCCGGTCACAAAATGCATGTTTACAGAGACGGAAACACGAGAGGTCCGAAGCTCGTGTTTCTGTCCGGCTCCGCGACCGTGGCTCCGGTGTACGATTTCAAGATCCTATACCGGAAACTGCTCCGCGACTTCCGGGTGATTGTGATCGAGAAATTCGGCTACGGTTACTCGGAGCATTATGAAGCACCGTGCGACATTGATTCGCTGGTCTCGTATCTGCGACAGGCTCTGGAGCAGCTAGGCGAGAGTGGCCCCTACATTCTCCTGCCGCACTCGATGTCCGGGCTGGAAGCGATCCGGTGGAAGCAGAAGTATCCGGAGGAGATCCGGGCCATCATCGGCCTCGACATGGCTGTGCCCGCCCAGTACTTAGACTGGGGACAGGAGGGCTTAAATAAACGGGTCGGGCAGATGATCCGCCTGCAGAAGCTCCATAAAAAGGGACTGCTTTTCTGGTATCCCATGAATAAGCGAGGCTTGGAGCAGGAGGACATCGAACAGCAAAAACTGCTTCGGAAGCGAAATATGATGGATGACTGCATGATCCGCGAGGGAAGAGCGGTTTTAAACAACGCAAAAATCGTAGATCAAGGCGGGCAGATCGACGGTCCGATCCGGTTGTTCGTCTCCGACGGCAAACAGGTATCCGCACACTGGATCCGCTATCAGAAGGAGTTCGCGAAGCGGAACAAAGCGAAGATCATCCTGCTAAGCTGCGGACATTATGTTCACTACTATGAGAGCGAACGGATCGCAAAAGAGATAAAGGAATTTGCGAAATGAGACAAAACACACCCCCTCCCGCACCGGATAACGTCGGCCTTGCGCGTATACGCTTATCGGATTCGAGATGGGTAAATGGAAAACAAATGAATTTGGATTATAAAACAATACGCAGCAAGCGAAAAACCTATGCCCTCCAGATCACGCCGGAGGAACTACAGGAACTTACGGGGCGCGCTAAAACTGTCATTCCCCTGCGCGTTCAGTACTACGCCGCACAGCTGGCTGAAAGAAAACGGAAAAGTCCTGATGAAAATGGCAGAGTAGCTTTTTCCCGGCTGTTTCATCCCTTAAGAAAAGATTTATGAAAACGTCATGAAAGATTAAGACCAAACGGTAATTTCTGCCTTTTCCGTATGTGTTTCGTCTGATATAATGAAAATGGCCTGTTATGCTTGTCTATGGAGAGTGTAGGGTCATTTTGGAGAGGGATGGATGATCACAGTGTTTGGAAGGGGAATTGCAAATGAGTAAAAAGACGAAAAAAATCATACTGGCCATAGTCGGAGGAACCATACTGGTCGTGGCGGCTCTTTTGGTGGTTTTCCTGTGGAGCCCCTGGAAAAAGAGCGCCCGCGACATCGAGCCGATAAAGATCGACGCGGAGCATTTTCCGGATGAGGGTTTTCGTCAATATGTCCGCGAGGACTTTGACAGAGACGAAGACGGATGGTTGGATATGGCAGAGCGCGGCGTGGTTTCCGAAATCAGTGCAAGGAGTACCGAGGAACGGCCGATCAACAGTTTGAAGGGAATCGAGTATTTTACGTGCTTGGAGGAATTATCTTGCTATGGTAATCATCTGACAGAACTGGATGTGAGCCAAAATCGGATGCTGAAGAGCCTCTATTGCAATTCGAATCAATTAACAACGTTGGATGTGAGCCATAACCCGTTTTTGGTATATTTACACTGCGAGAATAACGCGCTAAAAACGCTGGATGTCAGTCATAATCCGAAGTTGACCCGATTGAATTGTTATGAAAATGCGCTGACAGAGCTGAACGTGGGTCAAAATGAAAGCCTGGAATATATTTATTGCTTTAGCAATCAGCTGGAATCATTGGATGTGAGTCAAAATCCGCAGCTGATTTCTTTGAGATGTCATGATAATAGATTGAAAACACTGGACTTAAGCCACAATCCGCTTCTTACAGACATAGAATGCAGCAAAAATGAATTGATGACGCTGGATGTCACCCATAATCCGCAAATGATCAGAATCGATTGCAGGGATAATAAATTGACAGAGTTGGATCTGCGTAACAATCCGGAAATATCCACGCTGGAATGCCTATGCGATATGGGTGTCGCGATCCTATTCGCAGAGGGGGTACAGGAAACCGGGGAGAATGAAACCTTTGAGGCAGATCCGGATATCCATATTGAGATAACTGCGAAAAACTTCCCGGATGAAACATTTAGGAAGTATATTCAATATTACGATTATGATCAGGATGGAGCGCTTTCTGACAACGAGTTGTACTCATTGAAAAATATAACAGCGTCATTTGTTTGGTCGGACTATCAAAGAAAAAACGGACAGGTCGATCTTAGGGGAATTGAATTACTCTCCTGGGTAGATAACATTGATTGCAGCTTTTGTGATATAACTGAACTGGATGTCAGCAAGAATGCGAAACTGAAGATATTGCGTTGCAGTTCCAACAAACTGACGACCCTGGATGTGAGCCATAATCCGGAATTAGAGGAGCTTTGGTGCTCTGACAACGGTCTGACTTGTTTGGATGTGAGTCAGAACCCGAAGTTATTGTATTTGGGCTGCAATGAAAACGAATTGACGACCTTGGATGTGAGCCACAATCCGAAGTTGATTCAGTTGGTGTGTTCGGATAATAAACTGACTTCGCTGGATGTGAGTCAAAATCCGGATTTGGAGCATCTTTCACTGTATGGGCGTGAGCTTGCTCATCTTAGTTCACTGAATGTGAGCCGTAATTCGAAACTGAAGAAACTATATTATCGCGGAATGGGACTCGGGAATCTGGATCTGAGAGAAAATCCGGAGTTGGAGTTATTACTCGTCAAGGATGATGCATTGACTTCGTTGAATTTGAGCCAAAACCCGGCATTGGAGACTTTTCAATTCACGGGTGAAAGCCTGACTCAACTGGACTTAAGCCATAACCCGTCACCGAAAAAAATCATTATAACGGCTGAAAACCTGACTACGTTATACTTGGGAGATACATCGGCCGTAGAAGCGTTGCAGTTGACTTGTCCTAAACTTGCGATCCCGGATATGAGCATGTTTCCGGCTTTGTACAATTTGTATATCTACAGGAATGATCTGACCGCACTGGATCTGAGCCAAAACCGGGCCTTGAAATGGCTTTATATTTATCATACAAACCTCAGCGAACTGGATCTGAGAAATAATCCGAATCTGATAAATGTATATTGTCAATCCAATCAGTTAAGTACCCTCCTTATCGGTGAATGTCCGGACCTTCGGCTTGTAGACTGCGCGGTGAACCGGTTGACCAAACTAAATCTCGGCGATGCTCCCGGCTTGGAGGAGCTGTATTGCTACTCGAACTCGTTGAAGGATCTGAATGTAAACTGGAATTACAGGCTAGACACGCTTCTGGCCTATGGAAATGATCTGGCTAAACTGGATATCCATAATAACATATCCCTGGACACCCTGATCATAGATAAAGGGGTTGATCTTCAGAAAAGGTCCGAGGAATACGTAGCAATAAAGTATTTAGGAAAAGCTTCGTATGAGGAACTTGAAGACGACTTTATTCGCATCAAGGACGGAAGATATCGGATGGTCAATAACCAAGTCCTTAACAGGGAGGAGAAGAACACCGGTTTGTATGATGTTTCGCAGAATACCTTCGAGATCCAGGGAGATGCAATGGTCATCCACGATAACTTTTACTTTGTATCGATGAAAAATCCCGGGGAATTTATGGATGGACGGCGTGAATTCACGAAGCTGAAATTGAGCGATTCGGTGAAGATCCGGAAGGACGAAGGAGAGAAAACTGTAGAGGAGTTTAACGCCTGGGGATACCAGGGATTTGAACTGCAGATCGAAAACGGTGTTATAACCGAGATCGTAGTAGATTTGTGAAACTCAAATAGTGGGTAGGGTTTTCCCTGCCCGCTGTTTGTATTTAGATATCTGAAAAAATCTCGTTGCACCCGGATAAACAAATACCCTTGTAACATTTCTTCGCAAATGGGTATTGTATGAGTGAAAGGCCTGTTGAGGCAGGTCGAAGAGGAGCGGGTGAAACCGCTGAATGATGAGGAGGAAATGAGGAACGATGTTACAAGATGAACAGATCATCGACCTGTATTTTGAGCGAGACGAACGCGCACTGACAGAAACGTCGGATAAATACGGAAACTACTGCCGGACCATCGCGAGGAACATATTGAATGACGAGGAGACGGTGAAGGAGTGTTTCAACGACACGCTGTTCGAAAGTTGGAAAGCTATGCCGCCGACGCGGCCTAGCTGCCTCCGCGTCTTTGTGGGCAAGATCACACGCAATCTGTCGCTGAAGCGTGTGCGTAGCGCGCAGACGCTCAAACGCGGCGGCGGTGAGGGTGTCATTGCCCTCGATGAACTGGAGGAGTGTGTCCCGGATACGACCGCGTCGAGTGCAGAGCAGATCGAGGAGGACATGGTGATCCGTGAGGTCATGAAGGATCTGCTGACCAGCCTTCCGAAGCAGAACCGGCGCATCTTCATGCGCCGTTACTGGTACTGTAGTTCAATTGAGGAGATCGCAAAGGCACTGGATCTGTCCGAGGGCAATGTCCGGACCATCCTGTCCCGTGTCCGCAGCAAGTTGAAGACGGCTCTGGAAGAAGCGGGGGTGACGGTATGAGCATAAAGATCACGAAAGACCGATTAATGGACCAGATCGGCGAACTCCCGGCGGAATTCGTCGTGGAAGCGGAATATACAGAAGAGGAATTGAATCGCCTGAACGCGCCCACCGGAAAGAAAGCAGGCAGCGCGGCGACCATGAATGAAACATCGAAGAAAACTGACCGAGTGAAGGAACTGACTACGACGAAGGCGAATGAAGAGGACGATGATATCGTTCCTCAGCCTGAGGCTGTACCGAAGAAAGCCGCCACGATCCTTTGGATCACCATGGGAGTAGCATTGGCCGCGGCAGCGATCCTGCTGATCGTATTCTTCTGGAATCCGGACCGCAGTAACGTCGTGACGACGACAGAAGCGGAGACGAAAACCGAGTTGGATGAGTTAAAGAAAGCCGAAGTCGGCGACTATATTACGTTTGGCTCTTACGAGCAGGATAACAACCTCGAGAACGGAGCGGAAGCTATCGAGTGGTTGGTTCTGAATAAGCAAAAAGACAAGATGCTGGTGATCAGCAAGTATGCTTTGGATTGTCAGCCATATAATACTGTGTCAGGAGCAGTCAGATGGGATAACTGCTCGTTACGGAACTGGCTGAATAGTACTTTTTATGAAGCCGCGTTTCTTCTGGAGGAGAAGGACATGATTTTGGCTACTACGATCCAGGCTGAAGTTAATCCGAAATACAATATTCCCTTGGGAAATGACACCACGGACCGCGTGTTCCTGCTCAGCACGGATGAGGCCAAAAGTTATTTCGCTGACGAAAAAGTCAGAATATGTTCAGGAACACGTTATTGCTACGACCAAGGCGCATTAAAAAGTTCTGATGGCTATTGCAGCTGGTGGTTGCGGTCAATGCGGTCACCCGGTGTCGATTCTGCCTTCCCTGTTCTCGTCCTTTCTGACGGCTTCGTTTTTTTGCGGGGCGCCGGTGCATCCCAAGAACAAGTTGCCGTACGTCCCGCCATGTGGATAAATCTTGGCTCCGCTGATAATACGCAAGAAACAGAGGAAACAACGAAAGAAACATTGGAAGCAACACCTTCGGATCTGCGCTCCGCACCCGCCGGCACCTACATCCGCTTCGGAAAATATGAACAGGACAACGACGAGTCCAACGGAAAGGAAGAGATCGAATGGTTCATCCTGGATAAGCAGGAGGATAAGATGCTGGTGATCAGCCGGTATGCTTTGGAATACCTGCCCTATAATACCGAGCAGAAGGAAGTCACCTGGGAGACATGCTCTTTACGAGAGTGGCTAAATAGTACGTTCTATGAAGCAGCGTTCGACTCCGAGGAGCAGAGACTGATCTTGAATACCACGGATCGCGTGTTCCTGCTCAGTATGGAAGAGGCTAGGAGTTATTTCGCTGGCGATGTAAACAATTGGATAGCTGAAGATGACGCCAGAGCATGTCAGGGAACGTCTTATTGTTACGCTAAGGGTGCAGTTAAAGGTGATAATTACGGTACTTGCTGGTGGTGGCTGCGGTCACCCGGTAGCAATCCCGATTCAGCGGCAGGTGTCTACATCGAAGGTGGCATCGACGACATGGGTATTATGTATAGTTCCGAAGAAGCCGTTCGTCCCGCCATGTGGATCAGTCTGGAACCGGAGGAAGTTAAGACAACGGAGTAAGGCCGGCGATAGTTTAGGAATACGTAAACATTTTTAGAAAAAGCGTTCAACCAGTTATTATTTTTTTGAAACTCTTGTAACAAATCCGAAATTCCTCGGAGTAGATAGTTGAAAGGGAGGTTCACACGAACCCCAAATGCTGCTCGGTCAAGCATGAAGACGTCCGACAGTAAGGAAGGAAGCTGCATTATGATGCAAGATGAACAGATCATCGAATTATACTTTAAGCGCGATGAGGGCGCACTCGTAGAGACTTCCGAAAAATACGGGAGTTATTGCCGCAGTATTGCCCGGACTATTTTGAATGACGAGGAAATCGCAAAGGAGTGTTTTAACGATACGCTGTATCACAGTTGGCAAGCTATACCGCCGAGGCGTCCGAATTGCCTGAAAACCTTTTTGGGAAAGATCACACGTAATGTGTCGATCCATCGCCTGGAGAAGACATTAGCCCAAAAACGCGGTGGCGGCGAGGCGATGCTGGCTTTTGATGAGCTGGAGGAGTGCGTGCCGAACGCCGGGACGACGGAAGCTGAGCGTGTGGTGGAGAACATGGTGATCCGTGATGTATTAAATGCCTTTCTGGCGGATCTGCCGAAGCAGAACCGACGCATCTTCATGCGCCGCTATGGCTACTGTAGTTCGATTGGTGAGATCGCAGCGGCCTTCGATCTGACCGAGGGCAATGTGCGAACCATATTGTCCCGTATCCGCAACCAGTTGAAACAGGATCTGGAGAAAGCAGGTGTCGTGTTATGAGTGAAAGAGATGCAAAGAGCCGTTTGATGGAAGGTATCGGCGAAGTTGACGATACATATTATCAGGAGGCTGAATATACGGAAAAAGAACTGGAGAAGGTGAAAGCCTACCAAAAGGGATCGATGGGAGTGACGGAGTCGATCCGTACAACAGAAGATGCGGCTCACGAATTTGCCGGGGTCAATGCTGAAATGAGCTATCAAAGCGAGGATATCGGGGAGGAAGTGCGCCCGCAGAAGAAGTCGAGAACCATACCGGTCTTTCAAATCTCCCTTGGAGTGATGCTCGCCGCGGCAGCGATCCTGCTGTTCGTATTCTTCTGGAACCCGGATCGGAGAGATGTGGTGACGACGTCCGAAGCGACGACGGAAGAAGCGACCGAGGCGGTAACCGAGGCTACGACTGAGGCGGTGACCGAGGCGGCTACCGAGGCTGCGACCGTAGAGCCTACTACGGAGGAGGTTACAACCGGAGAGGCAACAACCGAGGCCCCCACATATGCTGCTGTGTCGCTGGATTCGACGAATTTCCCGGATGATGTATTTCGAGAGTATCTGTCCAGGTTTCATGATAAGGATAGAGACGGGGTTCTAAGTTCAGAAGAGATCGCAGGGATCACATCCCTGAGTTTACTCGGCACGGACTTCGATGAAGGTCAGGAGATCCATAGTCTAAAGGGCTTGGAGCACTTCCCGGAACTGCGTGTACTTATATGTTCAGGGCAGGATCTGGGCGAGTTGGATGTGAGTCGGAACACAGCGTTAAGGCAGTTGGAATGTAGGGGTAACCATCTGACCGAACTGGATGTCAGTAATAATCCGGAACTACACGTTCTCAATTGTTTGAATAATCACTTGAACAAACTGGATGTGAGCCGAAATACAGCACTTACAAGATTAGACTGTTCCGATAATCCTCTGGGAGAGCTGGACGTGAGTCGGAATACAGCGCTGACTACGCTGAAATGTGTAGTGTGTGGTCTTACGGAATTAGACCTAAGCGCAAACGCAAAACTTACAAAACTTAGTATCGGTGGCAATTACCTGGAAGAATTGGATCTGAGTTGGACTCCTGAGATCGAGGAGATCGACCTTTCATTCAACTACTACACGACTATGGATCTGAGCATGCTTCCGAAATTGAAGAAACTCTATTGTGTGAATTCCCAACTTGTGGCTATAAATCTGAGAGAGAACACAAAACTGGAGGAAGTGGATCTGGTAAATACAAACCTGGTCGAGTTGGATCTGAGTAACAAACCGTCGCTCAGTCGCGTGAGTTGTTACGGCAACAGCATGCTTACGTCACTGAATGTGAGCGGTTGCCCGAGATTGACATATCTCGACTGCCAAAACTGTGCGCTGACTACACTCAATGTGAGCGGCTGCGACAGGTTGACAGAGATGTATACCGACGGAAATAATAACATGACGTTGATCGAAACGGAAGAGGAGACCGAGCCCGATACGACGGAGGCGCCAACTAAAGAGGAGGATTCCTCGGCTGGGCAAACCACTGCTGAGTCCGTGACTGAGGCACCTGCAGTGGTTGCCGAACCGGTGGCGATCGACGAAGCGCATTTTCCCGACAGTCATTTCAGGGCGTATGTCAGCGAGTTTTTTGACGGCAACGGAGATGGAATACTGAGCGAAACTGAGATCGCTTCTGCGAAATCGATCAATATCCCCGACAAACTTCAAAACACATATGCATGGATGGAGCTGAAGAAGATAGAGGATATGCGCGGATTGGAATACTTCCCGGCGTTAGAGGAGCTTTCTGTAGCGTGGCTCAAATCGCTGACGACACTCAATGTAAGCCATAATCCCGCGCTGAAAGAGCTCGATGTAGCGGGCACGGGCATTACAGAAGTGGATATTCGTGCATGTGCTGCATTGGAGATGCTGGATATTGAATATACATCGATCTCGCAGCTCGATCTCAGCGGAAATCCTAAGTTGAAAACCCTGATCATCGACAGCTCTGACGTGGACACAGTAGATGTAAGCAATAATCCGGAACTGGAGTATGTGTACCTAGATCCGGACGCAGATGCGATCGGCGGCGACGGGTATACAGAGGTGTTTGTTAACGGTTATTGAGGACGATATAAAACCTCGTGGAATGCACTTAGATGGTGGAATGCGAATTCTGCGGATTGAAAGCGTGTACAGTAGATAGTAAAAATGTGACAAAAAGAACCGTCCCCGGTGTCACCGTGACACCGGGGACGGTTCTTTTTGTCACATTACATTCCTAAAATCACTTGCGGTATTTCGGTTGGACATTCGTAGACGGTGGTGACACCATCCTTCTCGATGTAAATATAGCCGTAGGCGGAAAATGCCTTCGTGAAGCCTTCGCTCAGGACGGAGCCTGTCGCGAGGTCGTAGAGCACCTTATTCCCCATGTCGTAGAGGATGAAGCCGCCGAAGTAGTCATAGGCCTTGATATCGGTCAGGGTGAGATCCCGCGCACTCACCACGAAGATGGACGCCGCATTTGCCGTGTTATCATAGTAATAGATAAAGGAGCTATGCGGAAGGTAGCTGTGGTTCAAAGAGGAGTTGTTGTTGAAGTGGCCGTGCTGGATCACGGGCTGGCCGTTCTCGTCCAGCAGGTCCTTCGATCCGTCCTGATAGGTGGCGGCGATGTAGCCGAGGACTCCGGTCGAGTTGGCACCCTCGTAGATCTGTTCGGTGAGTTCCTCACCGGCCACATTCAAAATGCCATATTTATTATAGTCCTTCGTGTAGACGAAGATCTCGCCAGCCGTGTAGTAGAGACGCTTGTAGATGGGCTCGGCGATCAGCGTGCCGCTGTAGTGGATCGCGCCCTGCAGGCCGTCGGTGCTGAAAGGCACCTGGATGTAATAGAAGTCTGAGGTGTTATTCATCGCCGTGACTTCGTATGGTGTGGTAAACAGCAGGTTCATGTCGTGGTCGTACGCTTCGCTGATACCTTTCTCGTAATCGCGGAAAATGATCAGTTTTTCGCCGACAAGGGAGTATTTGGAGTCGAGTTCGTGGATCTTATCATCGTCCGCGGTAACGTATACGAGCTTTTTCTTTTCCTGACTGACCATGTAGTCATATACGATATCGCCGTGCGCGTGGTAGGCCGGACGCGATTTGGTCGTGGTGCTTTCGAGGAACTTCCGGTTTTTCAGGTCGTACACCTTTGCGGTGCCGGTATGTAAGCCGATGGTCGCGCTCGTGTGCACGGCCTCGTCTTCATTGTCCGTTATCCCGTCGAAGTAATAAACGCAGACATATCGGTCGTTTTCGATGAACTCCACGATCAGAGAGACACCGTCGTCGGCCGAAATGAGCTCATTGCCCTGAGCGTCGAACAAACCGCAGTGAGTCTCCCCGTCCACAGCAGGGGTGGTGTATACAAAGTACTTGCTGTACTTCAGTTTCTCGATGTACTGGATGTCCCTTCCGCCTAGCAGCTTCTCGCCTTTATAGTCACAGTAGTAGAGGAGTTTATCACTGCTATCCTCCATGCGGAGGTAGTCTTCATAGGAGAAATACTTGTTTCTGCCTTCGGGGGTCGGAATCTGGCAAACTTCCGTAAGCCGGGCCGGCAGGTAGGATCCGGACGTGACCTCCGCACGGATCTCGGTTACCGAATCCGGATGAACCGGTTTGTGCGTCTTGCCGACGGCCTCGGTCGCCTCGACCGTTGTGGTCTCGATCTCCGGGCTCTGCATGCTGCCCGTCTCGGCGGGGGCACCCGCCTCGGTTGTGCCGGCCTGCGCTTGGCCGCTCTGGCTCTGGTTCTGCGCAGTCGTCTCGTTCGTGTTGCCACCCGCGCATCCGGCGAGTGTCAGGCAAATGGTGATTGCAGTTGCTGCGATCGTTCTGCTATTTTTTCTCATGTTTTGCTACCTCAAATTTAAAAGGATCGGCGGAGCGTTTCCCGGAAAAACCCTGCCATATTGATTGTAAACCCTAAGACCGTGGATGTCAATGTGACAGAGAGAACCGTCCCCGGTGTCACCGTGACAAAAAGAACCGTCCCCGGTGTCACCGTGACAAAAAGAACCGTCCCCGGTGTCACCTTGTGCACTTTTTGAAAAAAAGTTACAATAGGGCTGTAAGAATTTCGGAAAACCGGGGACTATATAGGTAAGGAGGGCATGAGAGGCCGTCCAAGTACCAGGGAGGATACCGCATATGTTACAGGATGAACAGATCATCGATCTATATTTTGATCGGGATGAGCGCGCTCTTACGGAGACGACCGATAAGTACGGAAATTACTGCCGGCAGATCGCGAGGACCATATTGAACGATGAGGAGACTGTAAAGGAGTGCTTCAACGACACGCTCCTACACAGCTGGAATACTATGCCTCCGACACGTCCGGATAGTCTGAAGACTTTCGTGGGGAGGATCACGAGAAATGTGTCACTGAAACGTGTGCGCAATGCACACGCGGTTAAGCGTGGCAACGGGGCGGCGGTGGTCGCCATCGACGAACTGCAGGAGTGCATTCCGGACCGCACGGCTGAAAGCGCGGAGCAGATCGCGGAGAATATAGTGATCCACGACGTGCTGGACCATGTTTTGGCCGAGCTTCCCACGCAGAGCCGCCGTATTTTCGTGCGGCGTTACTGGTATTGCAGCCCGATCGAAGAGATCGCAAAAGCGATGGGCACCAGTGAGAACAATGTTCACGTCATCCTGTCCAGAGCGCGGAATAAGCTTAGAAACGCCTTGGAAGAAGCGGGGGTGACACTATGACTATACGAATTACGAAGGACAGACTTATGGAAGAGATCAGCGCAATCCGGGATGCATTTATCCTGGAAGCAGAATATAGCGAAGAAGAACTGAAACGCCTGAATGTGCCCACAGGAAGCGCACCGGCGGCCGTTAAAACTGCGGTTAAGGAAGAGACCGAACCATTGGAGCTGCTCATGGAGCAACCCGGCCACGAGGCGGAAGCGAAGCCCGAGGCGGCTGCGAAACATAAAACCGCCACGATCGTGAGCATCTCGCTCGGCGTGGTACTCGCTGCAGCAGCGATTGTGCTTTTTATGCTTTTCTGGAACCCTAAGCACAGTCAGGTCGCTTCGACAACGGAGGCGGAGATGGATGCGACGCAGGAGGCCAGCGAGGCTCCTACTGAGGCGGAAACTGAGCAGATCAAAACACAGGAGGCCACTGAGGCAGCCACACAAGAGCCGATCGTTGCCGTATCTGAAGTGAAGATCGACGAGGAGCATTTCCCAGACCTGAAATTCCGGAAATACATCATCCGATACTTCGACACGAATAAAGACAATGCGCTCGATGACCTCGAAATCCAAAACGCTAAGGAAATTGTGTTCGATGCTTTAGAAGATGTAAATGACCGCTCAAAGGTAGCAAGCCTGAAAGGAATAGAATACTTCACACAGCTGGAACTGCTTCGATGTGCGGACAATCAATTGTCCGAGCTGGATATCGCGAAGAATACCGCACTGAGAGTGCTGGATTGTTCCGGAAACCGCATTGCGGCACTCGATCTGAGCCATAACACTGCATTGGAAGAACTTGATTGCAGACAGAATGATATTAGGGAGATAGATGTTAGCTCGAATACCGGACTGAATATTCTTCGTTGTGACGGTAACCCGTGGGAGTCACTGAATGTTGGCTCCCTTCCCGAAAAGGAATCTTTCTTCTGCGACGTGGAAACATGGCATTTGGTTAAGTGAGCGACAAGATTAAACATGTGACAGAGAGAACCGTCCCCGGTGTCACCGTGACACCGGGGACGGTTCTCTCTGTCACATTATTATTCATATTTTTATTCGTATAGGATCTTCAGACTGTCGCCCGAAACGTTCACGCCAGGGCTTCTGACGATCTTCAGGCGCTGCTCGTTCGTGAAGCCGATGGGCTTCACCGCTCATGATGGGCGTTCGCCATATGTCCGAAAACGCTCGCAAGCGGCGTTTTTAGTCCGCATGGCTCACTGCTTGCCGACAAGTTCCTTACGATTTGATTAATGTTTTGTGCTAGGGGTTGTCGATTTTCGGACATTATGTTACACTGCCGTATGAAGGGAAATGTGAGACAGGGGAGCAGACTCTCTGCCTTATTCAAAATGAGATATACAGAGAGATAGGGGATATAGGAAATGGCATTGATCTTTTGTCCGGAATGCGGAAAAGAAGTATCTGACCAGGCGCTGGCATGCATTCATTGCGGGTATCCGCTGCAGGCTGCAGGGGGGAGAACGCCCGTGAAGGGAGAAATGAAAGAAGCCGGTGAAGTGGTGATCCGGATGCCGAAATATTCGGCGTTTACAAATGCAAACACTGTGGTGAATTTTACATTGGCCGGTGATTTTATCGGAAATCTGAGGGCGTGCGAGACGGTAACGGCGCCTGTTTATCGAGACTGCACACTGGTGGCTAAATGTGGGGTCGTGGATGTTGATTTTCCTGTGAAAGCAGGGAAGAGAACGGTAATAAATGTGGATATTTCCGGCTGGGGAGTAATAAAACTAACTGAAGATGGGGAGGCGTCGGATGAGACCAGGAAATCCTCCAATCCAATATTGCGTATGCACACCGCCAATCCGATATTGCGGGTGATACTTTTCACCCTGTTTATTTTGGGGCTTCTTCTATTGTTTTGGTTGTTAATGTATTAAAACTATCCGGAGGGGGAAAATGATTCGAAAAAAGGGATGGATGGCGGTCTGGGCGTTTCAATATGGCGCGTGGATGAGACGGCCCTGCATATGAGACAGGCTGAATTAACATTTGTCAACGACCGCAAAGGCATATCCATGGAGGGCACGTTGGAAAAGAATATTCCGATAGAACTTATGTACTATAAAGATTACACAGATCCTAAGTCGACAGAACTTACTTCTGCCAACATCAAGCTGACTGTTCTCAGCGGCAATGACGAGGAAACCTGTTGGATCGAGATAGAGAGAACCCGGTAAAAAAGTTGTAAGGTTTGGTTTCAGAAGCGTACTTTATAAGTGAAAGGCTTTATTTTTCTGTACAGGGAAAGGAAAAACCATGATGGAAGATGAAAAGATACTGGATCTGTTCTTTCAGAGGGATGAACGGGCGCTTACGGAAACCACCGACAAATATGGGAATTATTGCCGGAGCATAGCACTTTCTGTTCTGAATGATGTACAAACGTCGGAAGAATGTCTCAATGACACACTTTTTTACAGCTGGCAGGCCATCCCGCCTACAAGACCGAATATCTTTAGGGCATTTCTGGGTAAGATCACGCGCAATATTTCTCTGAATCGCTGGGATAAAGAGCATGCCCTAAAGCGTGGCGGCGGAGAAGTCGCATTGGCCCTGGATGAATTGAGCGAATGTGTGGCGGATCGTGCCGCACGCAGTGTGGAGAGTATTGAAGACGGCATGGTGATCCGCGAGGTTCTGGACAAGTTTTTAGAAGGATTGTCCGTGCAGAATCGCCGAATCTTCATGCGCCGATACTGGTACTGCAGTTCGATAAAAGAGATCGCCATAGCGCTGGATATTTCTGAAAGTAACGTCATGACTAGCCTTTCAAGAGTCAGAGGTAAACTTCGAGAAGCACTGGAAAAGGCAGGTGTTGTGATATGAATAACAGAGAAGATGAGCGCGAATTATTGGATCGGATCGGCGAGGTCGATGGAAAATATGTGGATGAGTCGGCATATTCGGAACAGGAGTTAAACAGATTAAAAGAACATGACATGCTGCCGGCTGCGAAGGTTCATGCATCCGACGTGAGCCCGGAGTCTGTTGAGACACCGATCGTATTAGGAACTATGAACCGGGCGCCGGTTTCGGAAGAGGAGATCCGCGCGGAGGATGATCACAGGGTGCGGACGCTCCTGCATATTACGATCGGCGTTGCATTGGCCGCGGCAGCGATCCTTCTGTTTATATTCTTATGGAACCCGAATCGCGGAAGAGATATAGTGACTACCACAGAAGCGGCCACTTTAGAGGAGACTTCTACACAGGCGGAACCTACAACCGGGGAAACCGAGGTGGGGACAGAGACAACGACGGAGGAAGCCACGACGGAGGAAGCCACGACAGAGGAAGCCACGACGGAGGAAGCCACGACGGAGGAAGCCACGACGGAGGAAGCCACGACAGAAGAAGCCACGACGGAAGAAGTATCGAGGCTGAAGATCGACGAGGAGCATTTCCCCGATCCGGCATTTCGCAAATATGTTGCCGAAAATGTGGATAGCAATTCGGATGGACTTTTGATTAAACCGGAGATCGACGCGATCCTATATATGGATGTCAGCGAACGGAAAATAAAGAGCCTGAAAGGCATCGAGTATTTTACGGCTTTGGTAGATCTGGACTGTGCGAACAATGATCTGTCGGAACTGGATGTAAGTGGAAATACGGATCTACAGGTACTCTATTGCGGTAATGCGGTGGCATCCAAAGGCGCAAACCATATCCAATCTTTGGATCTGAGCGCTAATACGAAGCTTGAGGAACTCTATTGTCATGGCCTGGGTCTGACATCGTTGAATCTGAGCTGCAACGTAAATCTAAGGGAACTCATGAGCACAGGAAATCCTCTTAATACGTTGGATGTCAGCAACTGCACGAAACTGGAAAATCTCTATTGCGGCGGCAATGGATTGACGACTCTGGATCTGAGTAAATGTAGTAGACTCAAGGACTTGGATTGCAGCGGTAATTCTTTGGAAGCATTGGATGTAAGCCATAGCCCGGCGCTGGAGATCCTGCGGTGTTATAGTAATGCGATAACCGAGCTGGATGTCAGCGGAAACAAGAAACTGTTCTTGCTCGTTTGTTATAGCAATCGTCTGACCTCCCTGAACGTTAGTGGGCTTACGGAGTTAAATACAGTGGAGTGCTATAAAAACCGCCTCACTTCGTTGGATGTGAGCACGAATCAGTCGTTGACGGTCCTCACTTGCCAGGAGAATCAACTAAGTACATTGAATCTGGGCGCGAATCCGGTATTGACCTTGATTCGCTGTGGTAAGAATAGATTAACGACGCTGGATGTCAGGTCCAACGACGCGCTCTACTATATCTATTGCGATGCAAGTCTGGAAGTGCTGATCCCTGACAGGGAGATGATGCTCGTAAGAGAGTAGTCGGGTATGTTTGGAGTGACGATCTGTCTGTAACGTTTCGGCTTTTTTGGATACTGTATTGATAAGAGTGGTTATTGAGGCTGTCTATAGCGGAATATAATAGACTCGGGAAAATGTAAATAAAGGAATATATGTATGGGAAAGAAGCGTTTTGGATTGGTAGTGGCGCTCGGACTGGTGCTCGGATGCCTGGGCGGTTGCGAGGAGAAGGAAAAGATCGAGATCGTGGATGGGCATGAAACGATCAACGGAGAGATCCTTATCAATGAAAATAATTTCCCAGATGATGTATTCAGAAAATACGTAGGAGATATGTATGACGAAGATGCAAACGGAAGGCTTTCATTTGACGAATCGCATGTTATGACGGATATGGCCATTACCAGCATGGGAATAAAAGATCTGAAGGGGATCGAATGCTTCTCGGGTCTTACTCGCTTGCTGTGTGCGAATAATCAGTTGACGGAACTGGATCTATCACAGAACGAAGGGCTTACACTTTTGTTCTGTCAAGATAATCAATTGGTGAAATTGAACATTTGCGCTAGGAGAATGAATGTTCTTGTCTGCAGAAATAATCAGCTGGCTGAACTGAATCTTTCGAAATGCCCGTCTTTGGAAACAATGGATTTCAGCAACAATCCGCTGACGAAACTGGATCTCAGTAATTGTTTTGAAAATGAACCAGTGCTGACGGTGGACCCGGGCGTGGAGGTCATTTTGCCCGCGGAATAAAGAACTAATCCTTTTTGGGGGAAGCCGTGAGATTTGTTATGACACGTATGACAGAGTGGTTGAGAGTGTGGATTGAGGCGTTGCAAAGCGCTTGAGTTGAAGGGAGTTGACTTATGGAAGAAAAGAGTGAAAAGCGGGAAGAGTTTGAGGATCGGGTCGGCCTGGTTTTGTATGCTGCGTTCACGGTGATCACGATCATTGCCCTGTTTTGCGTCGCGATATTCGGTTACAAATATGATATGTATGGGGCGAAATCCTGCGTTTATGGACGTTCTGCGTCGATGGGGCTGTATGATTTCATGATGGTGTTTTTTGCCCGGTCGGATTCGGTGGTGTTTGTACTTATGGTTTGGGGCAGCCTGATCGGAAAGATCATATTGCTCGTGAAGTGCAGCAGGATTCGATACAAATTGCTGGTATTGATCGGCATTTCCCTCTTCCTGATTTGGGTGACGATCATCGTAGTGGAGCCGGTTTCCGAAAGTATTCGGGCCAATAAAGACATCCCAGAGGAGATCGTGGCACATTTTACGGAAGTATACGGCGCTGAGGACCTGACGATTTTGGTGGTGAAAAAGAGAGAAGGATATCAACCTAGCGTGAGCTATAAAGTGAAATCGCCCGCGGTCGCAGAAACTGTGGGGGCAGGATATACGACGCAAGAACCGCGTACGCTTGAGTACGAGGGAGAAACCTGGGTGCTGAATGAATCGACAGGAAGGTTTGAGCCGGACACGTGACACCGGGGACGGTTCTTAGTGTCACACTTTTACGGCAGGGGCATGAGCCCCTGCTGTTTTCACCTTTCCTCCCTCTTTTGTGCTATAATCATACTATCTTATTTCGTGCAACATGTAGGTGTTTATGGATAATAAAGTGATCCGCGGTATACAAATATCATTGGTCGCCCTGTTGCTTGGATGTCTGATGGGGTGTAAAATGGGACCTTGCATGCATGCGGCTATGAAGAGACCGAAAGCTACCAAGTGACGGAAATGCTCATCAACAACCGCGAGGCGATCCTGCGACGACTGCTTCGGGAGGAGGGAGAAACAACTTTGTAGGCGTTCCCCACAAAAGAAACGAATTATGGTATACTGGATAAAGAGTAGTTACTGCTCAGGAAATTTGGAGGTGGAGTGTTATGAGATGTAATAATTGTGGCAATGAATTTGCAGGAGGGGTGAACTTCTGTCCGATCTGCGGCGCTCCTCTGTCGTCTTCTGCGGAGCCAAAACTGAGCTTGCTCGTAGCCTTGGCCGGAGCGGCAGTTTCGTTTTTGGCGTTGTTTTTGCCGTTTTTGAAAGTCAGTATTTTTATCGCTTCGGAGACTATGTCGTTGATGGATGGAAACCTTCGGAATGACGGGTTAATTCTGATCGCTGTTCTCGTGGGAGGTGTTCTGCTTATCTTAACCGGAAAGAACAGCAAGGGAATTCGCAATTTCGTGGTCGGCGGTATCGTATGCCTTATCGGCTTGGTTGACCTGTTTAATAACAAGTCGAAGTTATCGGATGGAAGCTTCATCACGGTTTCTGCAGGCATCGGTTTTTATCTCCTGATGCTCGGAGGTATCGCGATCATCGCATCCGGAGTGCTTCGCCTTAAGAATAAGTGATCCGGCGACGGTTTGATCGCAGGATCTTATGGGGCTTTCTATGGACATAAACATTATCCGCAGTAAGCGTCGGACTTATGCCGCGGAGATCCGGGACTGCAAGGTAATCGTGCGGGCACCGCTGTGGGCGGACGATGCACAGATAGGTAGATTTGTGGAGAAGCACCGGCATTGGATCGAGGTGCACCTACAAAAGGCGCAGGAGCGTGCCGCGGCACAGGAACTTGAGGAGAAACTATCAGAGGCAGAGCTTCGGGCGCTGGCACAGCAGGCGGCTACTGTTATACCGGAGCGAGTGCGGTTCTATGCGCAGAAGATCGGCGTGACCTACGGGCGCATTACGATCCGCAGCCAGAAGACCCGATGGGGCAGTTGTAGCGCGAAGGGCAATCTGAATTTTAACTGTATGCTGATGCTGGCGCCGCCGGAGGTGGTGGACAGCGTGGTGGTGCATGAACTGTGCCACCGAAAGGAAATGAATCATTCGCCTCGGTTTTACGCCGAGGTGTTGAAGGCTTTCCCGGAATACCGAAAGTGGAATAAATGGCTTAAGGAAAACGGGGCGGCTATACTGCGAAGAAGATAAGGACGTGCAGAATAAAATAGATCACCGTGGCGCAGAAAGTCTCGGAAAGAGGAGGTATGAGTGTATGAAGGATGTTGTTGAAGCTTTGATCGAGATACCGCTTCATTCGAAAAATAAGTATGAGATGGACCCGAAGACGAAGAAGATACGGTTGGACCGCGTGGTGTACGCGTCCATGGTTTATCCGGCGGAGTATGGGATCATAGAGAATACATTGGCGCCGGATGGCGACGCGCTGGATATCCTGGTGATCAGCGATAATCCGACATTTCCAGGGTGCTACGTGCCGGCCCGGGTGTTGGGATATCTGGAGATGGTCGATAACGGTCAGATCGACTACAAACTGATCTCGGTGGTGGCTTGCGACCCGATCTACGCGGAGTATAAGGGCCTGGCGGATCTGCCGCATTTCATCCTGAAGGAGATAAAGAATTTCTTCGACAATTATAAGGTGCTGCAGAACATCGAGGTGAAGACCGGCAGATATCACGGCAAAGAGGATGCTATGAAGATCATCGAGGAGTGCCGCGAGCGGTATCGTAAGTCGCTGGCGGAATAAAGGCTGGGGAGTCTGGCTGACGGCCGATGAGAACGTGACGGTCATCGGGGCTGAGGGCTTGACACAACCAGAAACCTCAGATAACCTGAACCACTAAAAACCATTAAAATAATGGTAAAAATGAACTGAATCACCATCATTTTAATGGTTGCCCTTGACTTGCGACCGATAATATGTTATTTTGGGTGTGAGGTAACTCAGTTTATTTCGGTGAAAGCAGGTGCAGGGTATGAAGAATAACAGATATGTGATACCGGATCATACCACCGGAGTACGGATAAAGGGAATCCGGAAAAAACTGAATATGACGCAGAAAGAGTTCGCGGAGTTCATAGGGGTCTCGAAGCCGACGATAGAGCGGTGGGAGACACAGGAGGATGGCATCACGGGCCCTGTCGTGACGCTCTTGGAGATCCTGAGACGTAATACGAAGTGGGTGGAACAGTTGAGCATACCGGAGAGAAAACTCAAATTGCGGCTGTTTTATATGTATGAAGATATGGTTTGTACAATTATTGACATCGATGAAGTCAGTCGTGAGGTGAGGATACAGAACTATACGGACAATGTTCAATATCGGGCTTTTGGTATCATTACCGAGCCGACGTATGAAGATTATGAGGAGTTTATCGAGTCAAGGTGCATGCCCCGGACCAGAGATAAACTCAAACTGGAGTTGAATCGCCTGGGGGTTCCGTTCTATGATCCTATCCTGATCATCGAAAAGACAGAGGGGCGCATGGCGGATGATCGTTTTTGGATCCGATTGGAGAGGTGAGGCGGATGGTAGAATTGTTTGAAGAAGACCTGAAACCGGATGCCAGGCGGTCTTCCAAAGGAAACCAATTAAAGTGGGAGAATAACGGTATATGGTATAAAGCCGACTATACGGGGTACGAAGGACTGGCGGAGTATGTTGTATCACAACTTCTGAAAAGGTCGACATTGACCGCGGAAGAATTTACGGAGTACTTCCCGGTTGAGATCTCTTATAAGTCGCAGGTCATGAACGGGTGCAAAAGCGTGGATTTCTCCGGCGGAGGGCAGACATTCACGTTGGAGAGGTTGTTTCGAAATCAGTTTGGAATGAGTCTGAACCGGGGAATCTATGAACTTGAAAAATATGAGGATCGGCTGGATTACCTGGTCGAACAGGCGAAGAGATTGACGGGATTGCAGGGGTTTGGTGCATATATGGCCCGGCTTCTGACGATCGATGCGTTGTTTTTGAATGAGGACAGACATTCGCATAATATCTCGGTTCTGCTTAAGGAGGATAGATATGCGCTGTGCCCGATCTATGATAATGGGGCGGCGCTTCTTTCCGATACAACGATGGATTATCCGCTGGGATGCGATTTTTTTCAAGAGATGAAAACGGTCAGATCCAAGACACTCGGCGACTCGTTTGACGAGCAACTGTACGCTGCTGAAAAACGGTTCGGAAGGACGATCACGTTTTTCTGGAAGGAGGACGATGTCAGGGAGATCCTGACGGATGCGCCGATGTACAGTGCGGAGATACGTGACAGAGTGATGGACATTTTGCTGGAGCAGCGTCGAAAATATCGTTATTTGTTCGGTTGAAGCTAAGGAGCGACAGGAGGTATTATGAAAAAGAGTTTCGGTATGATGGCCGCTGCTTTGTTGATGCTCGGGCGCTCCGCGACTACAAGAGCTTGCTGATCGCGCCGCCGTGGAGTTTCGATAAGTAGCGAGCTCTGAGTGATATTAACCGGTGGGTGTTATTGCCGGTGAGGCAATAGAAAAACAGATAAAGGAGACTGAATATGACTGTTAGAGAAGCAATCAAAGCGCGCCATTCGGTGCGTCAGTTTAAGGATATGGCGATCCGTGAGGAGGATCGCGAGGAACTTTCCGATCTTATCAAGGAATGCAACCGCGAGAGCGGGCTGAACATCCAGTTGATCTGCGACGATCCGGAGTGTTTTGACACATTGGCCGCGAAATACGGAAAGTTCAAAAATGCGAATAATTACGTGGCCCTCGTGGGACCGAAGGACATGGAGAACTTGGCGGAGAGTTGCGGCTATTACGGACAGCGGATCGTTCTGGCGGCGCAGATGATGGGGCTGAACACCTGCTGGGTGGCCGGGTCGTACGGTAAGGGAAAATGCAAGGCGGACAGCGAGAAGGGCGAGAAGATCGTCTGCGTGATCGCGCTGGGCTACGGCGAGACGGAGGGCGTGCCCCACAAGACGAAGCCGATGAGCAAACTGTGCGACGTGCCGGAGGAAGAGATGCCGGTTTGGTTTAAGAACGGCGTGATCGGCGCCATGTTGGCACCGACGGCGCTGAACCAGCAGAGATGGCACATTACGCTGGACGGCGAGGAAGCGAAGATCACGGCGAAGATGGGCCCGATGACGAAGATCGATCTGGGCATCGTGAAGTATAATTTCGAGGCGGCATCCGGACATAAGGTGTGAGCCGGAAGGGAGGGCTATGTTCGGCAGAAAGAAGAAAGTGAAGAAAACCTATGATCGTGAGAACAAACGCCCGGTGCTGCGCTGCAGCATTTGTAATGGTGAGCAGGTGGCGGGCTTCAAGGACATCCATACGGGGGAATTCGAGGAGATCGGACTGATCCGTAGCCCCGAGGAGCTGAAGGAATTCATGGAGATGTACGATATCACTGAGATCAAGAAAGAATATTGACCATATAGGGGAGAGGGCATGAGAAACCGATATTTGGATGAGGCGGCGATCCATATGCTGCAATGTGTGCATGATTTCCGCCGCGGTCTTCGCGTGTGCGCGCGACGGGATGACGGGCGCATCGACGGGCGTGAGGCGCGGACCATCCGGAGCATGGAACGCACGGCGAACCGGCTGGCACGGAAACTGGAGCGTTATCTGGGGAAGAAACTGGTAGAAATGGATGGAGGGCTTTTGGAAGATCCGAAGCCGAAGGAAGAGTCAAGTGAAACGACAGAGAAAACAACGGAGGCTTCCGGCGAAATGTAAAGCCGGGGCTGTGCTCCTGTTTGTGGCATGAGCGAGGATAGATATGCTGGTAGCGAAAAAGTTTTTCATTCATTTTCCGGAGAAGGACGCCCAGAAGATGGGGCCGCTGGATTTCGAGGTGGAGGAGGGAGCGTTTTGTCTCGTTTTGGGGCGGACCGGTTCCGGTAAAACGACGCTTTTGCGGGCCATTTACGGGTTGCTGAAGACGAGCGGAACGTTGAGACTCGGGGATATCGACATCTTGTCGTGGCCTGTGGTCATGCGGCGCCGCTTCTTCGCATGGATCGGAGATGAGCAGTGGTGCGAACCGACATTACCCGTGAATGAAAACCTGGACTATCTGCTGCCTTTATATCCGGACTTCGACCGGGATACGTTCGAGAAGATGATGACGGAGTTCGAGATCTCTCCGATCGATCGCGCAAAACCGTTCTGCTTGCTGTCGGCCGGACAAAAGATCCTTCTGCAGACAGCGTTTGCATTTGCCAAAAAACCGAAGCTGATACTGGTGGATGAGCCGATGATCACGATGCTCCCGAAGGAAAGAGAACTCTGGTTGCAGGGCCTGCATGATCGGGCGGAAACAGCGGGGATCACGGTGCTGATGGCGACACATGTACTGGATTCGCTGCGCTCCATCACGGATCGTGTGATATTGATGGAGGGCGGAAGGATCACCGCATGCGAGCGGGCGGACTCCCCGAAGCGGAGCGTTGCGATGCAGCGGGCGCGGCTGATGTTTCGTTCTATGACACAGAGAGAGGAGGAGATCTTTTGGGCCGGAAAGGATGGACCCGGTTTGTAGTCAAGCAAAACCGGTTTTACAGGCGTGATCGTTATTTTTTCGTTGGGGCCCTCCTGTTTGGCGTTCTTTTGTTTCTGTTTTACTTCAGTGCGCGTGTGATGGACTGGATCACGGATGAAGATATTCTCCTGATGTTTCCGCTACGGCGCATGAAAGTCCTGTTTGTATTTGAAGCATTTTTCTTCGGACTGGAGTCCGAGAAGAAACACTTCCTGATCCGGACGCGAATCATGGACCCGATGGATGAAAAAAAATACATACAGAGCCATTTAAATGCGATGCCTCTTCTTCGGATGCATGCGTTTGATTTTGGTGCCTTCCATCGGAGTTTGCTGTTACGCAGGACACCCGCGATCCTGATATACATGGGGAGCGCTGCGCTCTTCGTCATCCTGAGTCCCGGTGAGCACTACAAGTCCGAAGTGATCGGATATATGGCGCTGATCTTACTCGTGATCGTGTTGGGGTCGGAACTGTGGTTTCGAACCGAGCTGCACTTACTGAATAAACGCGGCCTGGTGAATATGAAGCAGGAGCCGGTGGAGCGTTATTCCGAAGTCGGGATCTTCGCGTTTGAAGGAGCCATCTGGTTCTTCTTCTTTATGACACTCGGTGTTTTCTTTTCGAATATTGTGGCGGTCCACCTGAATGCAATACATTATTTCTCCGAAATGGTACGGCGGCGCGAGGAATGGGCGTTCGGCTGGCTTCTGGCAGCCATTATCATCCATGTGCAAGCCCATCTGAAGGGCGAGCGGCAGCTGCGCATCCAGCGTGCCCTCGTTGCAGTCCTGATCGTTGCGGATCTGCTGTTCTACCTGCCGATCTGATGCCTGCCAAACCTATAGATCTTTATATCCCCGGCATGGATTTCCTGCGTGGTACCCTCTATGCCGGGGAATTTATTATGCGGATGAATTCGCCGTATGTTGAATTTACGGAAAATGAAACAAAAAAGAGGGGAATTCTGTGGAAAATTCTTGTAAAAATGGCCTGGATTGTGTATAATATCACCATGAAATGAGAGCGATGTTGATGATCGGTTCACGATTGGATCGACATAGATACGATATGAATGAAAATAGAATGAGGAGGATTTGCCATGTATTGTGGAGTTTGTGGATCACAGGTGCCCGATGGGGCAGCTCATTGCCCGAATTGCGGAAGTAAACTAGCAGCGACAGTTGTGCAGCAACCGGTAGCCCAGGAGCCGATCCCGGCGCCGAAGATTCAGATGGATCCGATCCCTGCACCGAATATTCCTACGGACCCGATCCCGGCTCCGAATATTCCGGTAGAGGCGATCCCGGCACCGAACGTTACGAGTGAACCTTTTGTGCCCGCTGTAACGGACACGGAGGATGAGGAGGACGCAGCGGGCGCGGCAGCCCAGGAGGCAGCGGCGCGGGCAGCTCAAGAGGCAGCAGCGCGTGTGGCTCAGGAGAAAGCGGCACGGGCGGCTCAGGAGGCTGCAGCGAAAGCGGCGGCCGAAGAGGCAGAAAGAATAGCAGCGCAGCGTGCGGCAGCGGAAGCGGCGGCACGTGAGCAGGCGGCACGAGAGCAGGCAGCGCGTGAAAAGGCTGCTCAGGAAGCGGCCGCACAACAGGCAGCGGCGAAAGCAGCAGCAGAAGCAGCAGCACAAAAGGCAGCGGCAGAAGCGGCAGCGAAAGCAGCTGCAGATAAGGCAGCACAACAGGCAGCGGCTGCTGCAGCAGTTCAGGCTGCCCAGCAGGCAGCAGCGCCGCAAGCCCCGGCACAAGCGCCGCAGGCAACGGCAGCGCCTCAGACCGGAAATGCCGCTATGCCGCAGTATCAGATGATCAATGGACATTATGTGTTGGTTCCGAAGCAGTTGCAGCAGGTTCAGCAGACTCCACAGGCAGGCGTTCCTGTACCGCCCGTGGCACCTGGAGCTGCGCCGCAGAGATTAAAGGCAGACGTGGCTTCCGTTCTGTCGGTCATTGCCCTGATCTGCGCGATGGTCGCGATCGGCGGAAGCATCTGGACATTTTTCCGAAACCTCGGGGACGATAAATTCATCGTTTATAACTTGCTTTCGACGATCTCTATGGAGTTGTATATACTGATCGGCATTTGCGTGTTTACGGCGACGAAGAAGGTGAAACGTGACTATGCGGCGCCTTCCATGGCAGTATCGTACACGCTGATCTCGATGCCGTTGCTGATCGATCTGATGACGAGACCGACATCCTATCTGCGGTATATCCCGGATACGTTTGAGAAGTGGGCGACGCGCCTGACTCCGATCTTTTTGATCATCGGCCTGCTTTTGATCATAGCTTGTGCATCGACCATGTTTGCTCCGAAGTTGAACGCGGCAAATTATGCGCAGAAGGCATTGAATGCTAAATTCCTGTCCGGCTTTTGCGGACTGGTCACACTCGCAGCGGCGCTTTCGGTCGGGTATTATGCTTTGTGGGACGGCACGCTGCACCCTCTGTTCAAAAACTTCGATCGCTACTCCAAAATAGATTATTGGTGGCTGAGTTTTGGCACGGCTACGTTCTACTATTTGGCGATGATCTTCGGCTGGCTGGCAGTGATCGCGGCCGGATTTACCTATCGTAAGAAGCTGACAGCGAGATAACAAGGAAAATGGGAGGGGCGCAAAATGAAACCGGAGATTAAAAAGATCGACGATACAACGTGGGCATTGGACGAAGGCGGCGTGCGCTTTTTCCTGCTGGCCGGGAGCGAGCGTTCGCTGATGATCGATAGCGGCATGCAGACGGAGGACGCGCGCGGGATCGCCGAGGAGATATTGACCGAGGCAGGCGCGCCGCACGGAGATGCGCTGGTGCTGCTGAATACGCACGCGGACAATGATCACATTCACTGCAATTCGCAGTTTCCGTGGTTCTATATGAACCCGGCGGAGGCGACGAATTTCTACAATACGAAGATGGCGTCCGGGGAAATGCATGCGATCTGGGACGATGAAGAGATCGACCTGGGCGACCGTACGATCCGCGTGATCGAGATCCCGGGACACACGCCGGGCAGCGTGGCTCTGCTCGATGTGGAGCGCCGCCGTCTGTTTTCAGGCGACTCGGTGCAGAACGGCCGGATCTTCATGTTCGGCATCCAGCGGGAAATGCACGCCTACCGACAGAGCATGGAGAAGCTGATGTGGATGACGGAACTGTTCGATAAGGTTTACCCGTCCCATGGCAGTCTGGAGGTATCACCGGACCTGATAGAGAAGCTGTACGATGCGTCGGGACAGCTACTCGCAGGCGAGCTTGAAGGCCGCGAGGCCGAACTGTTCGGCAACGCGATCACGATCTACGATCTGGGTTTTGCAACATTTCTGTGTGAACCTAAGCAGTAAAGACGGCCAGAAAGGCTACAGATAATTCACGAAAGCGGGGGTTTAGTCTGACTGCCCCTGCTTTCGACAGGTTGAGGGGTGGTTTAAGGCCCGGGACAGATGCAGGAGGATTAGGGATGAAAAAAGGACACAACGGCGCGAGAGACAGGGTCGAATGCGGCGGTTATAGCAGTAAACAGATGTCGACGGAGTCTCTGGCCGGCCGCGTGAAGGATCTGAAGAAACTGAGCTTGTATTATGATACGGAGACGATACACCTTCGGTTTATCGCGGATCTCGAGGCAGGTACGATGGAGGCGGAGGTTACCGTGAGAGACGGTTCGGAACCGTTCGGCGGTACGAGTTGCAAGCGGAGCCTGAAGGAAGGCGAGGCCGGGCGGTTGGAGCAGGCGGTACTTTCCACGCGGCTTCTGGAGTATAACGGATACAATGTGCATGTGAACGGACTTCCGCTGATCGAAGAATGCTCGCTCAGCATGACATTTGCCGAAGGGGACGCGTTCCATCTGTCGTTCAACGGCGGGCACGGCCCCGGCGGTTTCACCGAGGAACTCATGAAGATGTGGCCGCTGTTATTCGAAATGGCGGGGTACGCCCCCGGCAAATGCATTCCGCCGACGCCGGGTATGTCGTCGTTAGTCGGAACGCACCGCTTCGAATACGTCAGAGGAGAGAAGAAGGGTACACTGACCATTCGACTTGACTCCATGTATCGTCGAAAGGACGCGGAGAGCCAGGGCGAACTGTTTTCGGAGGGCGACTTCGGAAAGAAGCATTTTCTGGTCAATACATCCTATGTGACGACCGGAAACGGCCGTTGGGATGTGTATCTGGTGCGGGAATTGGAGGACTCGATCGGGGTGACACCGGACAGCTGGAAGTTCGCGGCCATGCTGGAGCGGGAATACGACGGGCGGCTTCGGTGCGAAGCACTTTCCGCCATGCCGGATCTGGAGGACCGTACTGCGGCCTATGAGATCGAGCCCGTGGAAATGCTAGCTTCCGCGTTTTGCTACCGCGCTTCGGAGGACACGTATAAGACGATGAGCCTGCTTCGGGAAGATGACGAGAGCATGGAATACTTCCTGCGATCGGGCAGCGGAGATCCGAAGAGCGGCCGGTTTTTCTACACCGTGCGCCGGGCAGACCCGGATCGCCTGCGCCTGCTGGAGAAGCTGGCGATCGCATCAAAACTGTCGGATATCCGGGAGTATCTCGCTTTGGGATCGGAGGCGCCCGCGGTGTCGCCATTCTGGCTGAAACTGAATTTCCGGTACGGAAGGTCCGTGATCCTGTCGGAGGACCGTATTCAAGCAGCCGCGGAGCGGCTGAAGGATCCGGTCATGGAGGAGATGCATCGGATGTTGCTAAGGCAGCTGTGCCAGCTTCTGGCAGATGTCGCACGGCCGGAGGATGCGTTGAAGCAGGGCGTGTGTCCCTCATGTACAGAGGTCGTGGAACAGCTGCAGTGCGGCATCGCCACGCGCATTGATATACGGAATCTGTCGTCGGAGATGAAAGAGAGGCGCCGGGCGCTGGGAGTATTTTCCCCGAAATACTATGACCCGGTATTGTATGCGGAGATCCCTGTGGAAGACGGACAGATCCTGACCGCGGATCAATTGATGGAGAAACTGAACGGAAACGTTACGTTGAAATAGAAAGAAACCGACAGAACAGGAGGACGAATATGAATCATGAACGTATGATAAGGGTCACGGGAACCGGCAGGGTATCGCTGAAGCCTGACCAGACCACCGTGTGGATGGAACTGACGGACCGTGATAAGAATTATGCAAAGGTCGTGGAGGCCAGCACGAAGCACACCGGCGAGGTGAAGGACGCTCTCGTGGCCATCGGCTTCGAGCGCGACCAGATCAAGACCACCTCGTTCCGGGTGGACGTGGAGACCGAAAGCTACCAGGACGAAAATCACTGCTGGCGCGAGCGCTTCGTGGGCTACCGCGCGGTGCACAGCGCGAAGGTGGAATTCGGCGTGGACAATGAAAAACTGGGCAGCGTGATGACGGTGCTGGCGCGGCTGGCGTTCAAACCGACCTTTCGCGTTTCCTATGGAGTGAAGGACGCGGAGAAGGCACGCAAGGCGCTGCTGACCGGTGCTGTGAAGGACGCGAAGGAGAAGGCGCACGTGCTGGCGAAGGCAGCCGGCATGAAGTTAGGACCGGTGATCCGGATCCTCTACGGCGAGGCGATGCATAATTTCATGGCGGAAGCCATGCCGCGGATGATGCTGGCTGACAACGCCGTTATGGCAAAGGGCGCGTCCATGAAGGTGGACATTGACCCCGAGGATATTACGGAGCAGGATACGGTCCAAGTTTTCTACGAACTGGTTGAAGGGTAGACCGATTTCTGCCGTCAGAGCCCCGATTATGTCAGAATTTATTAATATTTCCGTCTGAAATACGTAAAGAACTAGGCTGTTTTTTGCTTGATATTTCGACTTTTCTATGTTATGATACGAGCAGAGTGGTAATTGTGCTCGGGAAGGGTTACAAATTACGAGTGAGTAATCCGGAATTATAAAGACATCCTCGAAAGGAGATAAGAAACTATGGGATTGATTTCAACAGTAACAGGTGCATTGACAGGAGCAGTTGGTACCGTATTGGGCGCTGGTGCAGGCGCACTCGGCGGCGTTATGGCTGATCAGTGGAAAGAGTATTTCTACTGCGAAGCTATTCCGAACGATATCCTGGTAGTGAAGGGCGAGAAGAGAACCGGCGGCCGTTCCGTTAATAAGAAGGGCAGCGACAACATCATTTCCAATGGTTCCGTTATCGCAGTTGCAGACGGCCAGTGCATGATCATCGTTGAGCAGGGTAAGATCGTTGAGGTCTGCGCTGAGCCCGGCGAGTTCATTTACGATACTTCTACAGAGCCCAGCATTTTCGCTGGCAGCCTCGGATCCTCCATTCTGGCTACATTCCAGGCTATCGGCCGCAGATTTACATTCGGCGGCGACACCGGTAAGGATCAGAGAGTTTATTACTTCAACACGAAGGAGATCATGGATAATAAGTTCGGTACCAACAACCCGATCGATTTCCGTGTAGTTGACTCCAAGGTCGGTTTCGACATGGATGTTGCTCTTCGTATCAACGGTTCTTACACCTTTAAGATCGTTAACCCGCTTCTGTTCTATGCGAACGTTTGCGGTAACGTTGAAGCTGCTTACAATAAGAGTAATCTTACAAACCAGATGCGTACAGAGTTCGTAGATGCATTGGCACCTGCTCTGTCCCGCGTATCCGATCTCGAGATCCGTCCTTCGAAGCTGCCTCAGTACACGAAGGATCTGAAGGATGCGATCAATATCGAACTGGCTAAGACCTGGACCGAGACCCGTGGTATCGCAGTTGAGAATATCGCGATGAATCCTCCGACACTTACCGAGGAAGATAAGCAGAAACTGCAGAACGCTCAGGAAGCAGCTGTTTACTCGAATCCGCTCCTTGCAGCTGGTGCGATCGCAGGCGGCCAGGCTCAGGCATGGCGTAACATGGACGGCGCTGCTCCTACCAACATGATGATGATGAGCGGTATCGCAGGCGGCATGAACCCGAATTCTCTGTTTGAGACCGCAGCTAATCAGGGCGCTAAGATGCCCGCTCAGACTGCACAGCCCGCAGCAGCTCCTGCACCTGCAGCAGCTCCCGCAGCTGACAGCTGGACCTGCAAGAAGTGCGGCACGGTAAATACCGGTAAGTTCTGCTTAGAGTGCGGCGAGAAGAAGCCCGAGGCAGTAGCAGGTTGGACCTGCCCGGATTGCGGTAGTGTTAACCAGGGCAAGTTCTGCACCAATTGCGGAACCAAGAAGCCTGCAGACGCACCTCTTTACAAGTGCGACAAGTGCGGCTGGATGCCGGCGGATCCTAAGAATCCTCCGAAGTTCTGCCCTCAGTGCGGCGATCCCTTTAATGACAATGACATTCAGTAATATGAGAGGTTGACTGCGTCGACCTGTCACGTTTACGCTGTCGGGCCAGGCTTTATGTCCGGCTCGGCAGCGTTCTTTTGTATAAGGGGTTAGAAAAACTGAGTGCGGGGTTGCGACTACCCTGCACGGGAAAGGGTGAACTATGGCAAATCTGCTCGAGTACAAATGTCCGTGCTGCGGCGGCTCGTTGGAGTTTAATTCACAGGCTCAAAAGATGGGTTGCCCGTACTGCGGAAATGAATTTGATATGGCCACACTGGCGTCTTATGATGAGGCGCTGACTTCTTCCGAAGCGGAAGACCAGATGAACTGGCAGAGCGAGACCGATGATAACTGGTCGGCGGATGAAGTATCCGGTATGGTCACTTACACATGTAAGTCGTGCGGCGGCGAGATCGTCGGCGACCAGACACTGGGTGCATCCAGTTGTCCGTTCTGCGGCAATCCCGTAGTCATGACAGGTCAGTTCTCCGGCGCTCTGCGTCCGGACCTCGTGATCCCGTTCAAACTGGATAAGGAAGCGGCGAAGGCCGGCCTGGAGAAGCATCTCGAGGGCAGAAAACTTCTGCCGAAGGTATTCAAGAGTCAAAATCACATCGATGAGATCAAGGGTGTCTACATCCCGTTCTGGCTGTTTGACTCCGACGCGAATGCGAACATCCGTTACAGCGCAACGACAGAGCGCACCTGGAGCGATACCGACTATAATTACACCGAGACAAAGTATTACTCGATACTGCGTAGCGGTACACTCGATTTCGACAACGTTCCGGTCGACGGTTCTTCGAGCATCGATAACAAACTGATGGAGTCCATCGAGCCTTACGATCTTTCGGATGGCGTGGATTTCCAGACCGCGTACCTGTCGGGCTATTTCGCCAACAAGTACGACGAGACCGCAGAGGATTGCGCACCGATCGCAAACGAGCGTATCAAAACGAGTACGCGTGCCGTTTTCCGCGATACGGTAAAGGGTTATCACTCGGTCAATGAAGAGGCGTGCAGCATTAGCCTCGAAAACGCGAAGACGCGTTATGCACTGTATCCGGCGTGGCTTCTGTCCACGACCTGGAACGGTCAGAATTTCCTGTTTGCCATGAACGGTCAGACCGGTAAGTTCGTCGGAAACCTGCCGACGGATAAGGGGGCATACTGGAAGTATTATGGTATCGGCGCGGGTATTTCCGCTGCATTATTCAATCTGTTTGCATGGTTGGCGAAGGGATCCGATTTTGCGGTCTCTCATGTGATCATCGCGTGCATCATTGCCCTGCTGGTCGGCTTTATTCCGGTCGGCATCATGAAGAGCGGCATGACTTCGGTTCGACATAAGGTGGAAGCGCAGAACTACATCAGACAGGACAGCCTGAACCTGACGGTTTCTGAGGATCTCTACCTTTACAAGAAGGTCGATAAACGGGCCAGACCGAAACCCAGTCAGCAATAGTGCGTAAGTAGGAGGTACAGTACAATGGGATTTTTTGACAAATTGAAGAACATGGTAAAGAACGACATCAAGTCGGATATCCGCAGTTCCGTAAATAAGGTGGAAAATGCAGCTGCGAACGCAGTTTACCAGTCGGCGAAAACTGCCGCACAGAACTCGGCGCAGAAGAAGGAGACCTTTACCTTCGCGGCGGTTCCGAAGAGCGTAGAGGAGCTGAAGGCATTGCCCGAGGCAGACCTTTCGACTCCGTTTAAGACCGCAGCGCTGACCATGCTCGTTCTTTTGAACTACAAGAACGACGTGCAGGCGACTTTGGATATGTTGAATTTCCTGAAAGGACCGGAGCCGCTTCCCGAGAAGGAGATCCAGTTCCTGAAGGATCGTCTGGTGGGTAAAGAATACGTTCCCGCATCGTTTTTTGCGGGCACATCCCCGGAGAATGACTACACGCCGTCCCAGCCGCTGACCATCACGGTTCACGACTATGCATATTCCTACCAGAATGAAGGCTATGTAATGCTGATGCTTCATTCGTCCGGCGCGGACGATGACCGACAGATCCAGCTGCGCAGCAAAGGCGATCAGTGGTTCCTGTGGCAGAATTTCGCGCTGTCCGATATGCGCATTCCGAAGTCCCAGGATAAGTGGGCGTAAGACACGAAACTACCACGGGGTGGTGATGTATTCCGCGGAATACGATCCCTCCCGGTCAGTTCGCTCGTTGTGAAAAACATGCGCTCGTTCGACGTCGGATTTGAGGGGGCCCGCTTCGACAGAGGCCGTTTTCTTGATGAAAACGCCCTCAGCTCGCGCGAAAACCGATCTCGGAGATCGCTTTTCTCCCCTCATCCGTCATCTCACTTGCGGTGTTTTTCTACAACTCGTTCAAATGCCCGGTCGGGATCGCGTTTCGCGGAAGCTCAACCCCGTGGAGGTTACGTTGCGATATCCACCATATCCCTTTATCCTAGCGGGATGCGGGGAAGTGGCTGACGCGCGATATTCTGCGTGGGTCGGGCGGAGATTAGCTTCCGGGTGATGAGGCCGGGAGAGTGGGCTGGCGATAGTCGAAAGAGTAAGATAAATAAACGTCTGGTTATTTAAGAAAGTTTAAGGAGGTAACTACGATGGATGTAAAGAAAGTTTCTGAGAATATTACCGAGAAGGTTTCCGCTGCCGGTACGAAGGCGGAGGAAGCGATCCGTAATGCTACGGATAAGGTTGGCGAGAAGCAGGGTGCGCCGAAGTGCTGCCCGAACTGTGGTTCGTCAAACTGGCATCTGGTTGAGACCGATACCAACAAGTTTTCCTTGGGTAAGGCATTCCTGGGAACCCTGGTTTTGGGTCCGATCGGCCTCGGCGTAGGCGCGCTCGGAAAGCAGAAGGAACGCTGGTTCTGCAGCGACTGCAAGTACAGCGCAGAGTATGCAAAACTGAATGCAAACTTCACGGATGTAAGCTTGTGATAGGTCTGCAAAGCAGACCTATCACGTCATTATAAGATGAACCGGGACCGGAGCGTAGCGCTCCGATCCCGGTTTTTTTATCGCTTTTTTGGGGCGCCTCGTTTCCTTCGAGTGCGCTTGGGCCGGCATTCTTATTCACCGAACAGGCCAATGCACTCGAAATAATAGCGACTGATCTCCTCGGGAGAGTAGGTGCTGTGCTCTTTTAACCACCAGCGCACTGCTTCGGCGAAGCTGCTGACTGCATGGTTTAGCCGAAAGTCCCTGGGGACCTCCCCGGTCTGCGGCAACCGTCGGTCGAAGACCCGGTACATGTATTCCTTCAGGTATCGCATGAAGATCTCGCCGCATTCTCCGTAAAAGATCCCCTTGATACTCTGGCGTTTCTCCTGCAGATGGCACAGTATGTGGGTAATGTGATCCCGGAAACTGCCCTTTTCGGAGAAGTCGTGATGCTTTTCGCATGTGATCTCTGGAGAAAAAACATGTTCGAAAATATCCGTGCACATGGCTTTCAGAAGTTCGTCCTTCGTCTCGAAATGTGCGTAAAACGTGCTGCGGCTGATGTCTGCTTCATCGATGATATCCTGCACCGTAAGTTCGGAATATGGTTTCTGCTCCAGCAGAGTCGTGAACGCCTGAAAGATGGCGTTTTTTGTTTTGCGTTGACGTCGGTCCATTGCATTTCCCCTTATCGTACAAATTGCGTTTTTTGTTCGATATCGTACATTCCGAATTGTTTGCCCGTTGAAAGATACGCAGGATCGTAGTAGCATAATTACTGAACATTATGTTCGATATTGTATATAGCGTATCATGAATGAATCATGAAGTCAAGGAGTTAGAGTCGATGAGAGAAAAAAGAGATTTCAAATTTGATAAGATGGCGGAAACGTATGATGAGGGCCTGGAGGGGAAACTTTCGCAGAAACTATATGATATGGTGACGGAAAACGCAGAGATTCAAAGCGGCATGAACGTGCTGGATATCGGCTGCGGAACCGGGACCATACTGCAGCGCCTTTCAGAGCAGTATTCCTTCCATGGGTTCGGCATTGACATAGAAGAAAAAATGCTGGAACAGGCACGGTTAAAATGTCCGGATATGCAGATACTGCAATGCTCCTGTGATGATACACCGTTTGAGGATGGGCAGTTTGACGTCTTGATCGCCTGCATGGCGTACCATCATTTTCCGAATAAGGACAGTTTTTCCAAGGAATGCGCAAGACTTCTGAAAAAAGGCGGAAAACTGTACATCGCGGATCCGAAACTGCCGATGCCTATCCGGAAGGTGCTAAATACCGCGCTGACCATACACAGAGTGAACGGCAAAGTTTACACAGCGCGGGAGATGGAGGAAAACTTTGCGAGTTACGGATTTCACAAACTGTATGACAAACATGATTCATATGCGCAATTGATCTGTCTGGAGAGAGATTAGGAAGGAGTTACATGTGCTGAAGAAATGGTTGGATAACGAGCCTAAAGTGACGTTGGCGTGTGTCGGCGTTTCGGCTGTGGCTCTGGTGCTCAGCATTACCGGGGCTCTTAAGGACTTTCTTCCCGTAGATATTGCGTGGATCGCGATTATACTATGTGGCATACCGATCCTGATCGGGGCGTTTATGGGAGTCGTTTTTGAGCACGATATCAAGGCGGATCTGCTGGTCTCGCTGGCGCTCATCGCTTCCGCGGCGACCGGGGAGTTTTTCGCTGCGGGCGAGGTGGCTTTGATCATGCAGATCGGTTCCCTGCTTGAGGATTTCACTTCGGGTAATGCCCGGAAGAACATAGAAAAACTGATAAAACTGACCCCGCAGACTGCGCGTGTGGTGCGCGGCGGAGAGGAAACGATCCTGCCGGTCGAGGAGGTGCGCGTCGGCGACATCCTCAGCGTGATCGCGGGGGAGACGATCCCCGTGGACGGAACCATCCTAAGCGGAGAGACGTCCATTGACCAGTCGGTCATGACGGGGGAGAGCCTGCCGGTGGATAAAGCCGCAGGCGACACCGTGCTTAGCGGTACGGTAAACCGTTACGGGACATTTACGATGCGCTGTGACCATGAAAGCGAGGAAAGCTCGCTTAAACGGATGGTTCGCCTGACGCAGGAGGCTGAGAAAAACAAAGCGCCGATCGTTTTGGCGGCGGATCGTTGGGCCACCTGGCTCGTGGTGATCGCGCTGGCATGCGCGGTGGTCACGGGGCTTGTGACGCGCGACTTTATGCGGTCGGTGACCGTGCTGGTCGTTTTCTGCCCGTGTGCTTTTATTCTGGCGACGCCGACGGCCGTCCTGGCAGGCATGGGCAATGCAGCAAAGCGTGGAATCATCATCAAATCGGGCGAGGCACTCGAGCGGCTTTCGAGGATCCGGTGGGTCGCTTTTGACAAAACGGGAACTCTGACGTACGGAAAACCGCAGGTCATAGAGGTCCGCTCGCTCGACAGCAGGTATTCGAGTGATGATATCCTGCGTTTGGCAGCCTGCGTGGAACAAAAGTCGGAACACCCTCTCGGCAAAGCGATCTGTGAATACTTTGCGGGACGCGGAGGCAAGGCAGATACGGTCGAAGACTTCAAAATGTTTGCTGCGCAGGGCGTTTCCGGAACCGTTGACGGCAGAAGGATCACGGTAGGAAAACAGAATGGAGCGGCCGGCGCAGAGGCGGGCGGCTCGGTAAAGGAGCAGCCGGAACGTGGAGCTACGATCGTGTATGTGCACGCAGACGAACGGCTCATCGGATGCATTGCCCTCGCGGACGTGGTACGAGACGACGCGGCCGCTATGGTGCAAAAACTGAAAGAAGTCAAAATGGAGCCTCTGCTCCTGACGGGAGATAACGCTTCCGCAGCAGATCACATCGCGCACCAAGTCGGCATTGACACCGTTCATGCCGACCTGATGCCTGAAGATAAGGTGAGAATCATTCGAGAGTATTCGGCGAGTGGCCGGCCTGTGTGCATGATCGGCGACGGCGTGAATGATGCACCTGCGCTGACCGGAGCCGACGCCGGGATCGCCATGGGCGGGATCGGCTCGGATATCGCGATCGAGTCGGCGGACGCGGTTCTGGTCAGCGACGACATTCAGTACCTGCCGTACCTGTTCGACATGATGCAAAAGGTCATGAAGAAGATCCGAGTGAATATCCTGGCCTCCCTCTGTATCAACCTGAGTGCTGTGCTTTTGTCGGCCTTCGGCCTGCTCACTCCCGTGACCGGAGCATTGTGGCATAATTTCGGTTCCGTGTTTGTTGTGGTCAATGCAGCCCTACTGCTGAGAAAATAAGTGATGAGAAAAAATTGACAGAACGGATAGGGAGAGGCGAAATTTTGTTACAGAAGCGGATCAAATAAGGAGGTTGCTCAGGAAGCTTATGAAACCATGGGTTCTTCTATTATTCCCACTGGTTTGGGAATTCTCATTGGTTCATTCATTGGCACACGCATTTGAAGGAAACGGAGTGCGAAGAAGAGTGAAACAAGCTCCCTCAAGTCTCGAAATTGTTGACTTGAAGAGCTAAAATCTCTGAATATATCGATGCGAGAAGTGTTAACATGATGGCCTGTGGATGTTAGAATTATCATGTAGGTTCGGCAGGGTCGAACCCATAAAGAAAAAACCGATGACCAAGAGAAGTAATCCGGATCCTGCGAAACCAGAGGGTTGCGGTGGTGGGAAGCCGCCAACACGATACGGACAAATGGACTCGGAAGGGCGTTTTATATGTTTTTTCCCGGTAAAAGTTGTTGTAAGATTTGGTTTCAGAAGTGTACTATATAAGTGAAAGGCTTTATTATTGTACATGGAAAGGAGATCCCAATTGGAAGATTTTTGTGAAGAGCAACAACCGAGTGAGCAGAAAGAAGAAATAAGGAGCTTGGAGGGAAAAAAGTCAGCAGTGCCTGTTTATAAGAAACTGGCAGGACTATTGCTAGCCCTTCTATATATGGTCAGTTTTGTTACGTTTCTTCCCGCAAACCTGTTCGGTTTGGGCTCTGACGAACATTTTGACGGAATGATGGGAGGCACGGTCACATATGGCCCCTGGCCACTGGCATTTTGTTCCGGCTTTGCAAGCCTCGTTCTATATTCCATTGCCTACCAGATCTTTTACCTGATCCGTAATCGACGAAAAGTGTTTGTGTACCTCCTCACTGTATTCATCATCGGTATGGTGGTCGCCGGATGGAAGAAGGGCGAAGCGCTCTCACGCGATCAACGTGCGAATAAAGATATCGAACCATATGTCTTGGAGCATTTGATCGCAGAGTATGGCCGCGATGCGGTAGCGGATATGAAAATCGTGCTCGAGAGATGGTCCTTCGATTGGGGATATGATGATTATACATATACTGTGACCGGACCGACACTCGATGATCCGCGTGAGATCATATATACCGTCAGACAATCGTATGATGGGGGAACAGAGCCCATCTATACGCGCAGTATAACAGAACAGAGGAAGGGGAAAATACCTCTGTATTTAATGTCCGGGCCTTTATCAATCAAAGTCACGAATGAAGCGACCGGCATAGAGCATTTGTTCCGGGGTCAGGAATTAGATGAACTTGAGAATGTACTCGCGGGCGTAACCGGTGCAGCTAAAAAAATCCGTCCGGATACATCTGAGCCATTGTATTCACTGGTTTTTGGGTATACGAATAATGCATATGAGGAAGTAACGATCTATTCCAAGACCATTTGGAAACAAGACGGACGATACTATATTGTCGATTATGCAGATAAAGTGATGGAATTTCTTGAGGAAAATTGTAAGTAAAGAAGCAAGGCCTTGACATGACAGCCTCTGCATGCTAAAATTTTCATGTAGGTTCGGCAAGGTCGAGCCCATAAAAAGGGAAACCGAAGAACGGGAATAGTAATACGAGATTGACGAAACCAGAGAGCCGCGGTGGTGGAAAGCGGCAAACGTATCTCGAATGAATGGCCCCGGTAGGGCGGGAGGAACGGCCGCATGGCTTAGTAAAACCCGACGCATTCCCACGTTACGGGATCAGAGTGGATGATTCATCATCAATTGAGGTGGTACCGCGAGCTAAAGATAAGAGCGACATCATGTCGTATATAGGCCCGCCCTCGTGCTAGGTTAAAAGCCCGGCACGGGGGCGTTTTTTTGTGGTTAGAAGCCGACAAGCCTTTCCGGCCACGCAGTAAAAAACAGAAATTCAAGTACCAAAAAATAAAAACGAAAGGTTTACCCGCCCGGACAGGGCGGAGAAAAAAGGAGAGAAAGTATGGCAAAAACAAACAATGAGATCCCTTACAAGATCTATCTGGAGGAAAGTGAACTGCCGAAGCAGTGGTACAATCTGCGCGCGGATATGAAGAAGAAGCCTGCGCCGCTGCTGAACCCGGGAACCGGAAAGCCCATGACGCTGGATGAACTCAGCGTGGTATTCTGCCGCGAACTGGCGAAGCAGGAACTGGACAATGACACGAAGTTCATTGACATTCCCGAGGAGATCTATCAATTCTATAAGATGTACCGTCCGGCGCCGCTGGTACGCGCGTACTTTTTGGAGCGCGCGCTCGGAACCCCCGCGAAGATTTACTATAAGTTCGAGGGCAACAATACTTCCGGCAGCCATAAGCTGAACTCGGCCATCGCTCAGGCTTACTATGCGAAGAAGCAGGGCCTGAAGGGCGTGACCACCGAGACCGGCGCCGGCCAGTGGGGTACTGCATTGTCCATGGCATGTGCATTTTTGAATATGGACTGCCAGGTATACATGGTAAAGGTTTCCTATGAGCAGAAGCCGTTCCGTCGTGAAGTTATGCGTACTTATGGCGCGAAGGTTACCCCTTCACCGTCGAATACGACGAATGTCGGACGCAAGATCTTAGAGCAGTTCCCGGGAACGGGCGGTTCTTTGGGCTGTGCGATCTCTGAGGCTGTTGAGGCAGCGGTTTCCCAGGAAGGTTACCGTTACGTGCTCGGTTCCGTTTTGAACCAGGTACTGCTGCACCAGTCTGTCATTGGCCTGGAGGCAAAGGCTGCGCTCGATAAATATGGTGTGAAGCCTGACATCATCATCGGCTGCGCAGGCGGCGGTTCCAACTTGGGCGGACTTATTGCCCCGTTCATGGGCGAAAAGCTCCGCGGCGAGGCGGATTACCGCATCATCGCTGTAGAGCCGGCATCCTGCCCGAGCTTCACCAGAGGTAGCTATGCATACGATTTCTGCGATACCGGCGCTGTATGCCCGCTCGCTAAGATGTATACGCTGGGTTCGACTTTCATGCCGTCACCGAACCATGCCGGCGGCCTGCGTTACCATGGCATGAGCTCGACATTGTCCGAGTTGTACGATGAGGGCTTGATGGAGGCCACGAGTGTAGAGCAGACTTCCGTATTCGCGGCAGCTGAGCAGTTCGCCCGTGTGGAGGGCATCCTGCCGGCACCGGAATCCAGTCATGCGATCCGTGTTGCGATCGACGAAGCACTGAAATGCAAGGAGACCGGAGAGGAGAAAACTATCCTTTTCGGCTTGACAGGAACCGGATATTTTGATATGGTAGCATATGAGAAGTACAACAACGGTGAAATGTCCGATTACATCCCTACGGATGAGGATATCGCCAAGAGCCTTGCGAAGCTTCCCAAAGTGCCGGGTGAGAACTAAACCCGATCTGTTACGAAGAGAAAAAAGATCCGTGTAACGGGACTTTTCGAAGACAGGCGGGCCGAAGGATCCGGCAGATGACAAGCAGGTATTAGACCCGCCTATCATTCGAAATAATTTAGAAGAAGGTGAATTGTTATGAAAAAGGACTTGGACTGGTCGAGCTTGGGCTTCGGCTACATTGCAACGGATTATCGTTATTCTTCTAAGTTCAAGGATGGCGCATGGGATGAAGGTCAGTTGATCACCGACAGTATGATCACACTCAGCGAGTGCGCAGGTGTATTTCAGTATGCACAGACGATCTTTGAAGGCTTGAAGGCGTATTCTACAAAGGATGGACACATCGTGTGCTTCCGTCCCGACCTGAACGCTTCCCGTATGGCAGACTCCGCTAGACGTTTGGAGATGCCGGTATTCCCCGAGGATCGTTTCATCGACGCTGTTTGTCAGGTCGTTAAGGCAAACCAGGATTGGGTGCCTCCGTACGGCAGCGGCGCTACGTTATACATTCGCCCTTACATGATGGGCACGAACCCCGTTATCGGCGTTAAGCCGGCTACGGAATACGAGTTCCGTGTATTTGCTACACCGGTAGGTCCGTATTTCAAAGGCGGCGCAAAGCCCATCGTTATCAAGGTCAGCGATTTCGACCGTGCGGCACCGCATGGAACCGGCCACATCAAAGCCGGTCTGAACTATGCCATGAGCCTGCATGCGATCGTTACCGCGCATGAAGAGGGATTTGCCGAGAACATGTATCTCGATCCCGAAAGCCGTACGAAGGTCGAAGAGACCGGCGGCGCAAACTTTATCTTCATCACGAAGGACGGCACGCTGGTAACTCCTAAGTCGGACAGCATCCTGCCTTCCATCACCCGCCGCTCCATCATGTATGTTGCGGAGAAATATCTGGGCATGAAGGTAGAGCATCGTCCGGTATACTTCGATGAGGTAAAGGATTTCGCGGAGTGCGGCCTGTGCGGTACCGCAGCTGTTATTTCTCCGGTAGGTCGTATCGTTAACCACGACACCGTGATCGACATCCCGGCCGGCATGGAAGAAATGGGACCTTGGACGAAGAAACTGTACGATACATTGACCGGAATTCAGATGGGCAGCATCGAAGCACCCGAAGGCTGGATCAAACGCATCTGCTGATACCAGGCTCGAGACCTTGAGAGCCGCCCAAACATGAGCCGTCCCGATTTCCGATAGGAAATCGAGTAGGATGGCGAATGCTTGGAGGATTTCGAGAGTGCGAAGCACGGAGAAATCCGTAGTATCAGCACGAATAGCTTTTCAATAAACAGTCACTACGAAGGCGGACGCGTGTTAGCGGGTCCGCCCTCAGTTTAATCGCGGGGCTACAATGAAGATAATTAAATATTCGGTCGGCACCGTGGTGATGATCCTTCTTCTGATCGCGTTGCTGATTGGGATCATCGAATGTACGATCTTCGGCGGACGTGGTTTCTATCGCGAGCAGTATGAGAAACTGGAGGTAGCGAAGGAAGTCCAAATGGAGATCGATGACCTGATGGAGGTCACGGACGAGATGCTGCTTTATCTGCAGGATAAGCGGGAGGATCTGGTCGTTGAGACTACCATAGCAGGTCAGAAACGCGAGTTTTTCAATACGCGTGAGAAATTGCACATGGAAGACGTAAAAGGCCTGAATCTGGCCTCTGTGCGCGTCGGATGGGTGTGCTTGCTTCTGTTTGTTGTTTTCGGTGTTCCGTTTACGCTGTGGATGGTCCATGACTATCGAAAGGCAGATGCGGATACGAAGGAAGCGACGCTCGGAGCGCACCTTCTCAAGATCTACCGATGGACGTTCATCTTTGCGATCCTGTTTTTGTTGCTGGTCGTCGGGATCGGCGCGGTGGTCGTGGCATCCGATTTTACACACTACTGGACCGTATTTCACGAAATCGTTTTTACCAACGATCTGTGGCTCTTGGACCCGAACACCGATCTTTTGATCAATATCGTTCCGGAAGATTTTTTTGTAGCGCTGGTTTCGCGATGTGCCATCCGCTATGCCGTCGTATTGGCCGTTTTAGCCGTGCTGATCATCGGGGGATACTTGATCTTCCGTAAGAGAGGAAAGAGCGGCGCGAAGGCAGCGACAGCTATCGCCGTGCTTCTTAGCTTCGGCTCGATCGGCGCCATGCCGGCGAACGTTTACGCCGGGGAAAATGATGCGTCCTACCGCGAGGCACAGGAGATCCTGAATAAGATCCCGACGAGTTCACCGTGGCCGAAGGCGCCGGAACTTACGTCCCACAGCGCCATCCTCATAGAGGAAAACACGGGAAATATACTGTACGCGAAGAATGCACTGGATGCGCAGGAGCCGGCCGACCTGAATAAACTGATGACGGCCTACCTGACATTGACCCGCGCAGGAGACACGGCGCGCACGGACATCGTGACCTACCCGCAGAGCGTGATCTACAGCGTACAGAAGGGCGATACCCACATCGGTCTGAAGATCAATGAAGTATTGACCGTGTACGACAGTTTGTGCGGACTGCTACTTCCGTCGGCAGACGACTGCGCTGCAGGTCTTTCACACTTTGTAAACGCGAAAAACGACGATTTCGTATCCGCGATGAACATGTCGGCGATGCTGATGAACTTCGCGAATACGCACTATAAGAAGGCCGGCGGCCGCCCTGTGGAGGGGCAGTACAGTTGCGCCTATGATGTCGCCAGACTCTACGAGGAGCTTCTGACTTATCCGATCTTCGTGGAGATCAGCCGAAAGACGACATACACCATCGAGCCGACGAATATCACGAGTGAAAAGCGTCCCATGAAGAATAAGCATCGTATGCTGTTTAAGGACGACAAATACTATGACGCGCGCGTGATCTGCGGAAAGAACGGCCGTGGTGACGGCGCAAACAACAGCCTGGTCACTTTCGCGCGGTCGGGAGACATTTCCCTCCTGTGCGTAGTTATGGGGGCGGACGCGGAAGGCCAGTATGCGGACACAAAGAACTTGCTGGAATACGGTTTCAACGAGTTCGAGAATGTGAACATATCGGCAAATGATTCCCGGTTCTACCAGAGTTCCGGCGACGCGGGGATATTGACCGCGGGAAGCCAGCTTAACTTCTACCAGTTCGACGCGAAGGCATCGCTGCTGTTGCCGAAGAACACTTCGATCAATGACCTCACGACGACGGTCATCCGCAGCATGGATTCGTCGTTCAGCATGATCCGCTACTACATCGGCGAGTACTATCTCGGCGAGGCCCGGATCCTCGAGGCGACGCCGAAACTGGCGGACGTGTCGAGCCCGCTGTTTCAGGAAGAAGGCGGCTTGATGCCGTATAAGAGCCTGCCGCCCATGGAGAAACCGGGCGAAGGGCTGCCGTGGTACCTGCTGCCGGCGATCGCAGCGGGTGTGCTGCTGATCATCATTTTCATATGCGGATACAACAGTAAGGCGAATAAGCGCCGGCGGCGTCACCGCCGGACGAAGATCGTCAAGAACATGATGTGACGTGCAAAAAGCCGCGTCACAAGGAGTCGATTTTTCATGAGATTACGTAATGTACCGGGAGCGCGCCAGGAGATGCTGGTGAACCCCTATGTAATTCAGGAACCGGAGCGATTTAAGGGCGTTTGGAGCCGAGAGGTCTTCCACAACGACCATCCGTTGCATATCGAGATCGGGACCGGAAAGGGACAGTTCCTGATGGCGCTGGCCGAGCTTCATCCCGAGATCAACTATATCGGTATCGAGAAGTATTCATCGGTCCTGTTTCGGGCCTTGCAGAAGCGGCCTGCGCTGGAGCAGGAGAACCTGTTCTTCCTGCGTCTGGACGCGGAGGATACCCCTGATATCTTCGGGCCGGATGAAGTCTCGAAGATCTACCTGAATTTTTCGGATCCGTGGCCGAAGGAACGGCATGCTAAGCGCCGCCTGACGTCTCAGGAGTTTTTGAACCGTTACCGGACATTTTTAAAAGCCGGAGGCCCGGTCGAATTTAAAACGGATAACCGGGAACTGTTCGACTTTTCACTGGAACAGATCGAACCCGCGGGTTACGTCTGCGATCTGTGCACCTTTGACTTGCATCATGACGCTACCGCCTGCGCGGGCAATGTTATGACGGAGTACGAGGAGCGCTTTTCACGGGCCGGACACCCAATCAACAAATATATAATACATTGGGAGGTACAAAAAAATGGTTAAACAAGTCAACACAAAAGAATTCAATGAACTGATCGCACAGGATAAGGTCGTTTTTGCAGACTTTTTCGCAACCTGGTGCGGCCCCTGCAAGATGCTGGCTCCGATGATCGAGGCGATTTCCGAAAAGCCGGAATACGCTGATCGTGTGGAGTTCGTCAAGATCGACGTCGACGAAGAGGAGGATCTCGCGGAGTCCTTTGGCATCATGAGCATCCCCACATTGATGGTATTCAAGGGTGGCGAGGCCGTTAAGACGCAGGTCGGCGGTGCACCGCAGGCGATGATCACCGCAATGATCGACGAAGCCCTGTAATCGTTAACCGGAGCCGGGAATGTCCAGCGACATCCCCGGCTCTTTGATTCTTGCGTTTTTTCGGACTCGGCCAGGCGGAAGCAAGTATTTGTACACCAACGGGGCGCAAAATAGCGCGTTGGTGTACAAGCAGCGCCTCGTTTAGACTTCCCGCAGGATTAAAATGAAAGTATGATTGAAATTCAGCCGGGGTGTGGTACAATACTAGCAAGTTAAGAGTAACAGAGGGAGGAAAAAGCTATGGGAGAGTATGGCATTCGGAAAATGAATTATGAAGATGCCGAGGCAGTTACCGATGTTTTGATAAACACCTGGCAGACGTCTTACAGAGGTATTGTCAGTGATGATTGCCTGGATCATATGGACAGAAATACGCTGATCGAGCGGAGGAGAAGACAGTACAAGAATTACATCGTGGTGGTTATGGAAGGCCGCATCGTCGGGTTCTGCTGGTACATGAATAACAATTCGTATTCACAGGATGTTCCGGAAGCGGACAGCGAGGTGGTGGCACTTTATGTGCTGCCCGAGTTTCAGGGAAAGAGTCTGGGCCGCGCGCTTATAACCTATGCGATGGACGACCTGCGAGAGCAGGGTCGCAAGAAGATGGTGATCTGGTGCCTGAAGGAAAACCATCCCTCCAGAAAGTTTTATAAAAAAATGGGCGGGACCATATTCGGAGAACACAAGACACACATAGGAAATCAAGACTATGATGAAGTTGGCTTCATGTATAGCCTGTAGTATTTGCGTTCGATAAAACTGCGCACGGATGATGCTGAAGCAAACCATCACAAAGAGGGTGAAAATACAGGCACATGAACGGTCGCAAAGGAATTCGAATGGATAGTGAAAACCCCGCAGTACAGTTAGCCCGGGGGAGTGATTGAACAAACAGATGGTGTAGTTATGGAGTCAGAAATGATAGTAAGAGAGTATACAAAGCAGGATCTGCCTGCAATGATCCGGATATGGAATGAAGTTGTGGAAGAAGGGATCGCGTTTCCGCAGGAAGAAGTTTTGAATGCGCAGAGCGGAGCGAAGTTCTTCGCGTCGCAGAGTTTTACGGGCGTGGCAGAGGAGAATGGCCGGATCTATGGCCTCTACATCCTGCATCCCAACAATGTCGGCAGATGCGGCCATATCTGTAACGCCAGCTACGCGGTCTCCGCGGATGCCCGCGGCCGCCATATCGGAGAGCAGCTGGTTCTGGACTGTCTGAGGAAGGGCAGGGAGATCGGCTTTCGCGTTCTCCAGTTCAACGCGGTTGTCGAAAGCAATACGCATGCGCGCCACCTGTATGAACGCCTCGGTTTCACCCAATTGGGAACCATTCCCGGCGGCTTCCGCATGAAAGACGGACACTATGAAAACATCTGTCCGTATTATCACGAATTGTAAAGGGCGGTTTTGAATTCGAATGAAGACGCGGGGTCCGGGATGTGCACGAAAAAACTGTTTGCACGACCGTTCGGGGTCAGCATCCATCATCCGGCCAGATATCTGGATGCGCTGGAAGGAACGGTATTCTTTACGATGAAGAGTGATAAGAAGGCCATGATCGATATAAAGAACAACGAGGGCAGGAGATTAAAGCATCGTTTTATCTTTAAGGTCGAAGATGATGTTTGGAAAATCGACGAGGTCCGATACGGCTTCGGCGAAGAAGATAAATGGTATGTAGAAAACCTGTAAAGACATACGATATAGAACCATGGAAAAACTCGAGTTTATTGAAGATAAATCTACAGGAATTGAGATCGTGAGTATGGAGCATGTGAAGATCTCCTACCCGCGTCATACGCATACGGGACATTATGTTTTCGGAATCGTTACAGAGGGCACGGTCTCGATCGGCGTCGGCGAGGATCGCTTTGAATGCAGGGCCGGGGAATACTTTACCGTGGCCCCGGACACCGTCCATTCGATCGATGCGGTGTCGGAGGATTACTCCATGATCACGACCTGCCTGCCGGTGGATGGGGATATCAGCGGTGAGCTTGCGATCATTAAAAAGGAGATCATAGGCAACCCGGAGCTGGAGATAAGCATTGCCCGGATGTCGGAGAAGGTCAATATATCGTCCTACCATATGATCCGGAAGTTCGCTTCGGAAAACGGGCTCACCCCGCATCAGTTCCAGATGCAGTGCCGTGTCCGGAAAGCGCAGGAGCTTTTGAAGAAGGGCTATAAAGTCATAGATGTGGCGCAGATGGTCGGGTTTTGCGATCAGAGCCATCTGGACCGGGTGTTTAAGAAGCAGGTCGGAATATCTCCGGAGCAGTTCATCAACTCCGCAATTATATCCAATGCGGAGGGATGATGTTCTGATATGATCATTCTATCAAATCAAAAAGAAAGGATGATCATTATGGAGAACACAGTATTTGAGGCATTCAACAACGGGCGCTTTTCGGTTCCCGGAGTAACGGTTTTGTTTAAGGATATCCCCTGGTCCAAACACCCGACGTTTGAGGGAGTGGAGCTGAAGCACATCGTTACGTCAAAAGAAACCGGGGGTGCGTACAGCTATCATCTGGTGCGCATAGCCCCCGGAAAGAGCATCCTGGACCACATTCACGATCCGCAGTTGGAAACGCACGAGGTGGTTGCCGGAAGCGGAACCTGCATCAATGACGGGCAGGAGATCGACTACTACCCGGGTGTGATCTCGATCATGCCCGCCGGGGTCCATCATGAAGTCCACGCGGGTGATGAGGGATTGTATCTCTTCGCCAAATTCATGCCGGCGTTATGCTGATATTCGCACCCTCTTTTTTCTATGTCAGTGATTGTTAACCGAATGGTCAATGAAAACACGGAATTCTAAAATGAAAAAACGTGACTGGTTGTTGCCATTTTTGAAATAATGGTATATAATAGTTGCAACAGAACCCAACACGCCTCTCAACGATGCGGACCACGTTGGGTCTTTTAATTCTTAGGAGAAAAAAGTATGGGGGAACGGAAACAACATCAACCATCGATGTCGATCGATGAGCAAGTTGAAAACTTGAAATCGCTTGGACTGGTCATTAGTGATGAAGACTATGCCAAAAAGATACTAAATGACATTTCTTACTTCAGACTGATTAAGGCATACAGCTTGGGAGTAAAACCCAAAAATGGCAAGTATAATGAAGGCGTAACATTTGAGCAGATTGTAGAGTTGTATTTGTTTAATGCGAATTTCAGACAGATTATGTTCGCTGAAATAGAGAAGATAGAAGTAAACGTAAGATGTCGACTTGCTAATTATGTTGCGGATACATATGGCGTTCTAGGATATAAGGATCCCACTAATTTTATCAATGAAGAGTTTCACAATGCATTTTTAGAAGATATCGAAGAAGAACTGAGAAGGAACTCGAAAGCCCCGTTTGTCAGAAATTTTAAAGAAAACTATGAAGGTGGAGATTTGCCGATATATGCTTTGGTAGAGGTGTTTAGTTTTGGAACGCTTTCAAAGTTTTATAAGAATATGAAAAATGAAGACAAGAAAACTGTAGCGAAAAGTTTTGGAATCGGCTATACATATTTTGAAAGCTGGCTAGAGAGTATTTCCTATGTACGAAATATATGCGCGCATTATGGACGACTGTATAATGCAAAACTCCCCAAAACTCCAATTCTTTACAAGGAATATTTACAAATCGGTATCGATAATAAGCGAGTATTTGGAGTACTTCTTTGTATGAGACAGATTTTAAGAAACGATGTACATTGGAACCGATTTATTGATCAGATAGAGGTGCTGATAGAAAAATATGAAAAAGTGGATGCGAAGACAATGGGATTTCCATGGAATTGGAAGGAGTTTCTATATCTCTAATGGTATTGGGTATACCCTGACAGTAAGGATAGATATGTAAATTCCTTGTGCTAAAAAAGACAAACATAGTTACTCTGTTATATTAAATCATAATTTAGCAGGCTGTGTAAATGTCCCAAGATCTCAATGTTTTTTGCATTAATGCGATGAGCGAATAAATGTGTTATGGTTTGAAAAGAGGGGAGAGGTTTCAGATCAATAAAAGAGACAGAACAAAGTATAAGGTTACATTGCAAAGCAATTCCCCGGGGTGTCAGTTCTGACACCCCGGGGAATAATATGTATGCGTAATGATATGCTTTACGGATTAGTTGTCGGGTCCGTGTCGGGTCCGTTTGCATCCGCCGCATCTGCGCCGGAAGCATCTGTGCTCGCTGCATTTTCCGCGTCCGTATCGGTGGCGGTTGCAGCGGAATCGGGCGCCAGGGTCGGATCCTTCAGGTATTCGATGTTATCGATGCCGTCGGCGAAGGTGCCGGGCATTTCATCGAGCCCCTTCGGGAGCGTAGCGTGATCGTGGGTCTCGAGGGCATCGGAGCCTTCCATGCCGCCGACCTCAGGCAACATCGCTGCTTCGTCGTACGAAATGTTCTTCGCTTTCAACCGATGGCGTACCCAGTCATCCAGCAGATAGCTGAGAACTGCGACCACGGGAACACCGAGGAACATGCCGATCCAGCCGGCGATGCTTCCGCCGATGGTGATGGCGAAGATGATCCAGAGCGGACGCAGACCGGTCGAGTCACCGAGGATCTTCGGACCCAGGTACAGGCCGTCGAACTGCTGCAGTACTAAGATCAGGATCAGGTAGATGATCAACTGAACGGGATCGGTCATGAGGATGATCAGACCGCCGGGGATGGCGCCGATGAACGGACCGAAGTACGGGATCATGTTGGTGACGCCGACGATAAGGCTGATGACCAGTGCATACGGAAGACGCAGGACGGTCATGGCGATGAAGCAAAGTATGCCGATGATGATCGAGTCGATCGTTTTACCGACCAGGAAACGGCTGAATACGTGGTTGCAAGTGTTTAATGTCGAAATGATCGAGTTTGCATGTTTCTCGCGGAAGATCGCACGGATCAGACGGGAGGAAGCACGCCCCAGTCGGTAGCGGTCCACGATCATGTAGACCGAAACGATGATGGAGATGAACAGGTTGAATACGAAACTGACTGCGCTGATGACGCTCGAGAAGACGATCATCAGGAATTCCTTCGTGAAGACATTGTCCTGGAATTCTTTGAGGACCTTAGGAAGGTTATCGGTGACCTGCTCACGGATCTGCGCCATATTCAGGGAAGGAAAGCGCTCCTGCAACCCGGCCAGCCAGTGGTCGATCTGATCCGGCCAATCCTGCGCCTTCTGCATCAGGTCGCTGATACTCTGGCCTACCTGCGGGATCAGGAAGACTAAGATGATCACGATGAAGCCGAAGAAAAGCAGATACGAAAGAAGAAGGGATATCAGCAACCGGATCTTCGCGGATTTGATCTTGAGGACACGCGCCAAAAACAAGCGGTCCATCCGCTGCACCAGCGGGTTTAAGAAATATGCCAGCAGGAAGCCGACCAGGAACGGCCAGATCGCCTTTATCAAAGCCCGAAAGCCAGTCTGGACGATGTCCCAGGAAAAGATCATTTTCACGATCAAGGCGCTGATGGCGATCGTTATGATCGCATAAATGCTTATCGTATAGTACTTGGAATCTATGTCGAAACGGTTTTTGTTAGATCGGTTCTTCACGACGTTATACTCCTTCTTGTATTCAGTCCTTTGTAGTTATAATTTACCACATTTCCCATGGAATCACAACCGAAAAAGCGTCGGAATATCGATGAAAATATAGGTGGAAAAAGGGCTTGAAAAAAAACTGCAAAAATTTTAAAAAAACTGCTTGCATTTTTCGGAGAGATGTTATATAATCGTACTTGCCTGTTGTGAGGGGAACAAAAATCCTTCCCGAGGCAACAAAAAAATATGCGCGATTAGCTCAGTTGGTAGAGCACCTGACTCTTAATCAGGGTGTCCAGGGTTCGAGCCCCTGATCGCGCACTTAAGGTTCGAGTTTGACAGACGCAGGAGCTGTTGGGTTCGGGCTTTTTTTTTATCCCATAAGACCCGCCGGGGCCCGCAGGATTGATTTTCCCGATGATTCGTGTTATGATAAAAGATAAGATTTACATTAGCTCCAAGGGGGTATAGCATGTCCAAACCGAATAAAGAAACGACACTAAAAAACGATGCGGCGAATTCCGCTAAGGAAACGGCTGCTAAGGCGAAGAACTCTCTCCGTGCACCCGTGAAGAATCCGTGGCCGCTGAGCGGAAAGGTTATCTTCTGGCCGGTTTCCGCCATTTGCTCGTTCATTCTCGCAGCTCTCTACGTACTTCTGGTGGTGCATGTGTGTTATACAACGGTCGGCACGGGAACCTATCTCATCTATAACAAACTGGTGATCCTGGCCGCATCCACCGGCTTCTTCCTGATCATGTTTTTGCTGGAATACTTCGTTCGCGGGCGCAACCGTCACCTGCGGGTCGAGGAATTCTGCGTATCCGTTTATGTGGTCCCTGCGATCGTGTACGGCGTTTTAGTCATAATCTTCAAGGGGCAGATGGATGAAACCATGCAGAATACAATCGACGCGATGGACAATGATGCGGCATTGGGCTACATTTTCTTCCTGTTGATGCTGTATTACACCGTGGTTGCATTGATCATCCGCGGTTTCGTTGAATTCCTGGCTATGATGGCGGAATACTCTAAGATGAAGAAATATAACAACAAACGGAAATGATCATTTTGCAGGAGGGCTTATGGAACTTCTGGTTATCGTTGCGATGGCGCTGGTACTTTTGTTTATGCTGGGCTACACCCTGTGGCCCATCGTTTCCGGAGTGCTGTTCCTGGCGCTGATGTTCGCCATTTTCTGTGAGCTTTTTTTCGCCGTTTCCGGACTGCTGTGGCTGTTCGCCCGCCGTCGGAAGGCGAAATACCTGGGACTTTCGGAGGACGAAGGACCCGCGAGTTTTGCCTGGTACGAGATCGATGGGGAAGAGTATCGGAATATCTTCCCAACTGACGCGTTTATGCGCCGCATACTCTATCGTAAAGAGGAGGTCCATGTGCGGCTTATGAAGCTGCGTAAGCATGCGTGGACATTTGACCGGGTGACGACGCTCGTTATCGGTCTGGGGCTTGCATCATTTGCCGTGATCATCGTGCTGTTGTCGACGTTAGTCTGACAGGTTAGACAGAATTGATAGAAATGAGGAATGGATTTATGAGGATTCGAAACAGGCGGCTGATCTATATCCTGCTCGCCCTTATGGTATGTTTGTCTCTGATCGGCTGTGCTAAGAAGTCGAAGAAGGCGGCGGAGACGACCGGTTACGATATTGAGATCGTGACATTGTCGCCGACCACGGAGGCGCAGACTACGCAGGAAGCGGCGCCGACTACAGAGGCAGCGACGAAAGCACCCGAAACTGCAGCGCCTACGACACAAGAGGCGACGACGAAGGCTCCGGAAACGACGGTAGCCCCGACGGCAGCCCCGACCGAGGCACCAACGACGAAGGCGCCCGAGACCACGGCAGCTCCGACGACAGAAGCCCCGACGCAGGCAGTCATCGATGAAGACGGTGTCTACACTTCGAAGGAAGATGTGGCGCTGTACATCCACACCTACAACAAGCTTCCGAAGAATTACATCACGAAGAAGGAGGCCGAGGACCTGGGCTGGATCAGTTCAAAGGGAAACCTTAAGAAAGTGGCGCCGGGTAAGAGCATCGGCGGCGACCGCTTCGGAAACTATGAAGGCAAACTTCCGAAGGCGCGCGGCCGCAGTTACACGGAGTGTGATATCGACTTCGACGGCGGCTACCGTAACAGCAAGCGTATCATCTTTTCCAACGACGGTCTGATCTTCTACACGGAGGATCATTACGAGACCTTCGAAAAGCTTTATTAGAAACATTTTCCGCACATGGAGTGAAATATGGATATCTTAGTGATCGACGGAGAGAAAGTCTCCGATATGAAACAACTGCATGAGCACATCGCGGCCCAGCTGCATTTTCCGAGACATTACGGAAAGAACCTGGACGCTTTGTATGACTGCCTGACGGATCTGCGAAATGTAGCGATCACCGTGCGTAATTACGGGGCGCTGAAGGAGCACCTGGGCAATGCGAATGCCGAGGGCCTGATGGACGTGTTCCTGGACCTGTGCGCTACCTGCCCTGCCTGCTCGCTGACAGTCTCACCTACGCCGCCGTCGGAGTCGGGGACGTTTAACGAGATCTTCGACGAGACGTGCGAAGAGGAAGACACGCTGGCGCATGGTAAGGAGGATTGGTAAGATGGTGAAGGATACATTGCTCAGAAAGTATGCGCGACTCATCGTCCGTGTGGGCGTGAACGTACAACCCGAACAGGAAGTCGAGGTTTTTGCCGCAGTCGACCAGACGCGGCTCGTACATATGTTGGTGGCCGAAGCATACGCGGCCGGCGCTTCCGCAGTGCGCGTGGAGTGGCAGGATGAGGAGTTGCTCCGCCAGAATTATAAACATATGTCGCTGCGGAAACTGTCCCGTGTGCATAAGTGGCAGCGCGAGAAGATGAAGCAGAAGGTGAAAGATCTGCCTTGCCAGATTCACATCGTATCCGACGATCCCGACGGACGTAAGGGCGTAGATGTGCAGAAGATGATGAAGGCAAATGCCGCGCGCGCGAAGGTGCTCAAACCGTTCCGCGACGCGATGGAGAATAAATACCAGTGGGTGATCGCTGCAGCATCGTCCGAAAAATGGGCGAAGAAGGTATTTCCCGAAGAGACGACCGCACAGGCGGTGGACCATTTGTGGAAACTGATCTTCGAGTGTGTGTACCTGGACGAAGAGAGCGACCCGATCGAGAACTGGAACGTGCATAATAAGCGCTTTATTGAGAAGTGTGAGTGGCTGAACGCGCAGCATTTTACGAAGTTGCGTTACCACAGTGCGAACGGCACCGATTTTGAGGTCGGCTTGATCCCGACGGCGCAGTTCATGGGCGGCGGCGAGTATTCAATGCAGAACATCTACTACAACCCGAACATGCCGACGGAGGAGATCTACACATCACCGATGCGCGGACAGGCACAAGGAACGCTGGTCGCGACGAAGCCCCTGTCCTACCAGGGACATTTGATCGACGGTTTTTCCGTGACATTTGAAAACGGTAAGGTCAGAGAGGTGCACGCGAAGGTCGGTGAGGAGCTGTTGCAGAAGATGGTGCAGATGGACGAGGGTGCGTCGTACTTAGGCGAGGTCGCTCTGGTTCCGAAGGAGTCACCGATCAACCGCAGCAACGTGCTGTTCTATGAGACGTTGTTCGACGAGAATGCGAGCTGCCACGTGGCGCTTGGCATGGGATTTTCCAATGTCCTGAAGGATTTCGATAAGATGAATGAAAATGAGATCCTGGCTGCAGGTATCAATGACTCGATCATCCATGTGGATTTCATGATCGGAAGCCCGGACATGGAGATCGTCGGAATCAAGGCAGACGGAAGCGAAGTCCCCGTGTTCAAAAACGGGACGTGGGCGTGAATGTGACAGTGGGGACGGTTCTTTCTGTCACATTGCCAGAAGTGTAAAACCCAGAGAAAATCAGCATGTTAGACAGGGTGGAAGGTGACAAAAAGAACCGTCCCCACTGTCACCAATTACAGGGGAGTAGTTTATGGGAGAGGATGAGAATAGGGTTCCCGAAATACCGATGCCGGACGGGGGCCGATTTAAAGACAAAAAGTGGTTGATGATGACCGTGATCGGCCTGATGGTCGTGGTCGCGATCATTGTCCTGATAAAAGTGTTGCCGGGGAAGAAGGGCGAACCGGACGATCTGGCGTCGAACTCGACGACTGCGAGTCAGGAAGGGTCGGTAAGTGCTTCGCAGCCCGGAAAGACTGAGGCGCCCACGGGCACCGGCGAGAACGACGCGGCCGATCCCTCGAAGGATGCGACGAAGCCGGTCGAGTCGAAACCGGACGAATCCAAGCAGGATCCGAATGGGACCGAACCGACGAAGGAAGACCCGGAGCAGCCGACCGGTAAGTCGGCGCTGAACACCGGTAATCTGTCCGCGTACTCGACGACCTACGAGGGTACAAAGGGCACGGGCGATTTCAACTACGGCGAAGCTCTGCAGAAATCGCTGCTGTTCTATGAACTGCAGCGCTCCGGCGCATTGCCCGACGAGGTACGGTGCAACTGGCGCGGCGACTCCGCCCTGGAAGACGGCAAGAACGTGGGCCTGGATCTGACCGGCGGCCTGTTTGACGCCGGGGACAATGTCAAGTTCAACCTGCCCATGGCTTACACAGGCACCATGCTGGCGTGGTCGGTCTACGAGGATAAAGCGTCCTATGTGGAGAGCGGCCAGCTTGAATACATCCTGGGTACCGTTCGCTGGATCAACGACTATCTGATCAAATGCCATCCGGAGCCGGATGTCTACTACTATCAGGTCGGTGACGGCGATAAGGACCACGGCTGGTGGGGCCCCTGCGAGGTCATGCAGATGGACCGCCCCTGCTTTAAGGTGGATAAACAAAATCCCGGTTCCTGCGTTGCCGGACAGGCAGCGGCTTCGCTGGCGGCGGCGTCCGTGATCTTTAAGGACAGCGATCCGACGTATTCCGCGCTGTGCTTAAAGCACGCGAAGGAACTGTACGCATTTGCCGATTCGACCCGCAGCGACGCGGGCTACACGGCGGCGAATAATTTCTACAAATCCTGGAGCGGTTTCTGGGACGAACTGTGCTGGTCCGCGACCTGGCTCTACCTAGCGACCGACGACAACACCTACCTGACCGCGGCGAAGGAAGCCGCGAAGAAGGCGAGCGCCGACTACGATTGGGCCATGTCCTGGGACAATGCGACCTTCGGCGCGAACCTCCTGCTGGCGCGTATCACCGGTGAGCAGGCCTATAAAAACGAGATCGAGCACAACCTCGATACCTGGACCGTTGGGTACAACGGAAAGAAAGTAACATACTCCCCGAAGGGCCTGGCCTTCATCGACGGCTGGGGCAGCCTTCGTTACGCGACCACGACCGCTTATCTGGCGCTGGTCTACAGCCGCAGCGACGCATGTCCGGCGGCGAAGAAGCAGCTCTATCACGATTTCGCCCTGCAGCAGGTCAACTACGCGCTGGGCTCCACCGGACGTAGCTTTGTGATCGGTTTCGGCGTGAACCCGCCCGAGCATCCGCACCACCGTACGGCGCACGGCTCCTACGCGGATAATCAGAACGAACCGAAGGAGCATCGCCACATTCTGTTCGGTGCTCTGGTCGGCGGCCCGGACGCCTCCGACAACTATCGTGATGTCATTTCCGACTATGCCATGAACGAAGTGGCCTGCGACTACAACGCCGGCTTCACCGGCGCCCTCGCCGCGCTGTACGCGGAGTTCAAGGGTCAGACCCTGAAGGATTTCGGGGCTGTGGAGAAGATCACGGACGATGAATTCTACGTGGAAGCCGGGGCCAATGTAAAGGGCCAGGATTTCATTGAGATCAAAGCTTATGTTTACAATAAGAGCGCCTATCCGGCGCGTATGGGCGATAAGCTCGAGTTGCGTTACTACATGGATCTGTCCGAGGTTTACGCAGCGGGCGGCAGCGCAACCGGCCTGCAGCTGACGAACAATTACATGGCAGCGGGCGCATTGGGCGGCATCTACGCCTGGGATGAAGAAAAGCATATCTACTATGCGTCGATCGATTTCACCGGCGCGAAGATCTATCCCGGCGGCCAGTCGGCCTACAAAAAAGAGGTGCAGTTCCGCATCCGCAACGCAAACGGCACCTGGGACGATGCAAACGATCCTTCATTTAAGGACATCGCGGCCGTTTCACCCGGACAGGTGGTGCGCGCTACATCGCTGGCACTGTACGACGACGGCAAGCTTGTGTTCGGTACCGAGCCGGCTTCCGGTTCATCGGCCGGAAAGCAGGTCGTACTGAACCCGAACGGCAACCAGAACCAGGGCGGTCAGGGAAATCAAAACCAGGGAAATCAGGGGAATCCGAACCAGGGCGGCACCGTTTCTCCTTCCGAGAAGGCGGCGTCGAGCGCAGTGCTCAGCGTAGAGAATAACGCCGGCGCGATGCAGGCGAACGGAAACACGATCTCCATGATGCTGAAGATCACGAATAAGTCCGATGGTTATCTGGATGTGAAGGATCTGGCGATCGAGTACTATTTCACGAAGGATGCGGCCGGCGGCCTGGCCTTCTGGAATGACTACAGCTCGATCTCATCCGGCGGCTACAGCGAGATGAAGGGTGTGAGCGGTACATTTGCCGATGCGAAAGGAACCGACGCGGACACCGTGTGTAAGATCCAGCTGCCTGATGCAGGAAAACTGGCTAAGGGCGGAGAGCTGCAGGTCCAGATCCGCATCACGAAGTCCGACTGGTCGAATTTTAACCTGGCGAATGACTATTCGACAAAAAGTGTAAAGAACATTGTAATTACCAATAAGGGCGAGGTAGTCTTCGGAACTCGCCCGTAAGAGGAGAGAGGAGGCAGCCATGGCTGAAGCGCTTATCTACATCGTGGAAGATGACCGGAATATTCGGGAGATCGAGTCGTTCGCGCTGAAAAACAGCGGTTTTGAGATCCGCGAGTTCGAAACGGCGAAGCAATTCTACGCGGGGATCAACCAGAAGATCCCGCAGCTGGTGCTCCTCGATATCATGTTGCCGGAGGAGGACGGGCTGTCCATCCTGCAGAGGATCCGCAGAGCGCCGGAGACAGCGCGCGTGCCCGTCATGATGGTGACCGCGAAGTCGTCCGAAATGGATAAGGTGCGCGGCCTCGATCACGGGGCGGATGATTACATCACGAAACCGTTCGGCGTACTGGAACTCATTTCCCGGGTGAAGGCGCTGCTGCGCCGCGTGGAACTGCCGCAGACCGATGCGGTGCCGGACCATGCAGTGATAAAACTGGGGGATGTGACTCTGGACGACGGAAGATACATGGTGACAGTCGCCGGCGAGCCCTGCGACCTGACCCATAAAGAATTTGAATTATTGCGATATTTAATGCAGAATAACGGGATCGTGCTTTCGCGCAGCCGCATCATGGAACGTGTATGGGGCGAGGATTACGAAGGCGAGACCCGGACAGTGGATATGCATATTAAGACGCTAAGGCAGAAACTGCAGTCAGCAGGCGGCATGATCAAAACGGTGCGCAATGTCGGTTACATGATGGAGGCAGAACCGCACTCACGTGGATGATAGGAGGTGCCTATGAGGAAGAATGCTACGATGTACCTTTCGGTGATGGTCATAGCCTTGATCGTCGGCGCCGTCGTTCTGACCACCTTGGTCATCGGCCTGGTCGACACAGAGAACCCGCTTCCACTTACATCCCCGTACTTATACCTGGGTGTGGCCCTGGTCGTGATCGTGGGCGTTTTGATCTCAGTCCTGTTATCGCGGCATGTGGTGCGGCGCATCGTGGAGCCGGTCGAGAAACTGGCAGAGGATCCGGAGGACACTACGGTCCGCTTATACAGTGAGTTGGAGCCGGTGGCGCAGACCATGCGAAGCCAACACGAGGAGATCGTGAAGAACGACCGCATGCGTAGTGAATTTACGGCCAATGTTTCGCACGAGCTGAAGACTCCGCTGACGGCGATCTCCGGCTATGCGGAGCTCATCGGGAGCGGCATGGGAAGCCCTGAGGATACGAAGCATTTCGCGGATGAGATCCACCGGAATTCGAACCGCCTGCTGATGTTGATCGACGATATCATTCGCCTGTCGGAGCTGGACACCGCGCAGATCGAGGTGGACATGGAGCCGGTGAACCTGCTCGATGTCGCGCAGACTTGCGTGGAGAACCTGAAAGCGAGCGCGGCGGAGCACAAGGTGACGCTGCATCTCGACGGAAAACCGGCGCATTTGAAGGCGAACCGGACCATGATGGAGGAACTCATTTTCAACCTTTGTGACAATGCGATCCGCTATAACAACGAGGGCGGAACGGTCTTCGTGAATGTCTCGGCGAATCGCGGCGTGGTCCTTTTATCGGTAAAGGATACCGGCATCGGCATTCCGAAGGAACATCAGGACCGCATTTTCGAGCGTTTCTACCGCGTGGATAAAAGCCGCTCGAAGCAGAGCGGCGGAACGGGCCTGGGGCTCGCGATCGTGAAGCATGTGGCTGCCCTGCATCAGGGCGAGATCACCGTGGAGAGTGAAGCCGGACAGGGGACCGAGATCACCATTGCGTTTAAATGATCATATTTAGGGAGGAATATAAATGAAAAAGATGAAAAGAGTTATATTTTTCGTATTCGCGATTTGTTTCGCGATGGCGCTCGTCGGATGCACACCTCGGACAGGTAAGTATAACCTGGCGGATATGACCATAGACGGTCAAAATTATTTGGATATGATTCGGATCGTGAATGCAATGGACGAAGAAATCGGTTATTTGGAGATCGTCGATGGGAAAAATGCTAAAATAGTCACCGGAGTCAGCACTGGGGATAAAAGTGTAAATCTGCTTACATATGACAGCAACTATTTCTACCTTGTAGAAGATGGTTCAAAGATCGACTATAAGTATGATTTCATCGCCGGTACCATTTCCTTTAGCTATAATGAGGAAGGCCATAATATGGAGATGACTTTTAAGAAGTAGAGCGTCTGAAAAGTTCGTGCGGTCGGGCTTGATTTTATGCAGAAGATATGCTATAATCCACTTGGGTTATACCCATATTATTCCGTAGGAGGGAACACAAAATGAAAAGAATGAAGAGAGTTTTGGCATTAGTACTGGCACTTTGCTTTGCTATGTCTCTCGTAGGTTGCGGCGGCGGTAGCCTTAAGACCGGCAAGTATGTTCTTGACGAGTATAAGATCAATGGTCAGGATCTGATGGCGGTTCTTGCTATTACCGGAATGACTGGCGAACAGATCGGTTATCTTGAAGTCATCGACGATAAGAATGCAAAGATGGTAGTCAATGGTGACGAAACGAAACTGACTTACGATGGAAGCTATTTCTATATGGATGGTCAGAAGCAATCTTATAAGGTCAGCGGAAGCAAGATCTCTATGTCAATATCCGAGGGCGGGCAGACCATGGAAATGGTTTTTAAGAAGTAATAGTTTTAAATTCGGAAAAAAGCGGGACATCTGCAGGTGCGGATGTCCCGTTTTGGTTTATCTTCGGATCGGGTCACTTCTTTGCGTTTATTCGCTCCGTCATGGCGTCGTACTGTTTGTACATGTACTGTACGCCGTTTTCCAGTAGGTAGTAGTGGGAAATGTACGGAATGAGCAGCACCAGAAGCAGGACGAACAGGACGATCAGCATGATCTGAAAGTCTGCCAGCAGGAAGCCGAGCGACATGAAGGTGAAGATCGCAAAGGCCAGCGTCACCATTAGGTGAATGAGGCGTTCATGCTGAAAGAAACCGACCTGAATCAGGTGCTCTTTGCGCACTTCCTCCCAGTCGGTATCCGGTGTATCCGCCGCAAGCAGTTCATCAATATGTTTCATGTAATCCAGGATCCTTCGCTTCATAGTTATCGCCGTCCTTTCTTATGGTTTTGCCGTAACCGCTCCAACTATCTGCATTATACCACAAAAAAAGGAGAGCAGAAACGGCATTTTCCGTTAAATAATTCACAAAGGGAGTTGACAAGCCCATCCGGGTGTGTTACGATACTCGTGTCGAAAGACAAAAATAATAACTTCGGGGCAAGGTGAAAATCCTTACCGGCGGTCACAGTCCGCGAGTCGGCTTAGGCTGACAGATCAGGTGTAATTCCTGAACCGACAGTAACGCGCTTGAGCGCGAAGTCTGGATGAGAGAAGTGCAATGATGGACATGATGTTCGGCAGGCGTTGCCGACATTGATTCCGAGCCCGAAGTTTGCAAGATGTTGCAAACTTTTTTTGTGCGCATTTTCCGATAAGCATGAAGGCGCGCAAATAGCGGCCGTGGGGCGTCCATCCAAACCAACTCCATGTTTCGATCCCGAGATCGGAGGAAAAATGTTAAAAAATGTTGCAATTGTAGTGGCGGATAAAGCCGCCGAAGAATCCGAATCCGCGAATAATTTCGTCAAATTCGGAAAGTCCGTATCCGAAAATATCGGCTTCTTTATGGTCGTTATCGGGACGGCTGTGGGTCTGATAGTCCTGTCCCTTTTGCTGGAACGCATTGCCTGCAAGGTAAACGGACAGAAGCGCGTGAAGATGAACACGCAGGCAGTAGCGGTCTGCGGCATGCTCAGTGCTGTGGCCGCCGTGCTCATGTGGTTTGAGTTGCCGGTATTTTTTGCACCGCCGAACATGTATAAGATGGACTTTTCCGATATCCCGGCGATCATCGCGGGCATGACATTCGGTCCGGTATCCGGCGTTGTTGTAGAGTTTGTGAAGATCATGCTGAAGGCGCTGTTCCTGAAGCCTACATCGACCGCTTTCGTCGGCGAGTACGCGAACTTCGTAGTCGGTTGTGCTTTGGTAGTGCCGGCATCGTTCATCTTCCAGTGCCGCAGAAGCTTCAAGACCATGCTGTTCGGAGGCATCGTCGGCGTTCTGGTCATGACCACCTTCGGAACCGCGATGAACGCGATCTATTTCGTACCGAAGTTCGCATCCATGTTCGGCGCACCGGTCGAAGCGATCGTGGCAGCCGGAACGAAGATCTGGCCGTCGGTCGACAGCCTGACTAAATTCGTGTTCTACTGTGTGGCTCCGCTGAACCTGCTGAAGGGCAGCGCGGCGATCGCCCTGGTCCTGATCGCTTATCGTCCCATCATGAGCGCCATCCGCTCGCTGATGAGCGCACAGAGCATCGTATCTGCCGAAATGGAGAAGCCGGGAGTTAAGCCTGCAAAAGTCTGACACGAGCTATAGATCATACGAATATTACCTGCCGGAGGCCTCAAGCCGACCGGCAGGTTTGCTTTTGTAAACGGCGTTTTATTCTTGTATTCGCATCGGGCGTTTTCGGCTGTGAAGGCATAAAAACCTTGCAAATCTGTTTGAGTTGCGGTATAGTAAAGGATAGAAACTGGGTTATTATCCGGTGTAACTAGGAGAAGTAGGATGAAAAGACTTATCAGATACTTGAAAGAGTATAGAAAAGAATGCATCATCGGCCCCGCGTTTAAGCTGTTGGAGGCCATTTTTGAGCTGAGCATTCCGATCGTCATGATGAATATTCTCCGCCGCGTGAACGAGTACGCAACGTGGGATCCAAGCACACTCACGGAGGCTCAGAAGGCAGTCACGAAGGCGCCGTCATCACCGACGATGTACATAATCGGAATGGGCTTCGTACTATTGTTGTTGGGAGCGATCGGTCTCGCGTGTGCACTCACCGCACAGTTTTTTGCGGCGAAAGCGGCGACCGGCATGGCAACCTCCCTGCGCAGAGACATGTTCCAGCAGATCAACTATCTGTCATATAATGAACTGGATAAGATCGGCACTTCCACGCTGATCTCCCGTATGATAAATGATGTTAATCAGGTCCAGACGGCACTGAACCTGACATTGCGACTGGTTCTCAGATCTCCGTTTGTGGTATTCGGCGCTATGATCATGGCGTTCACCATTCAGGGGGACATGGGTGTTATCTTCATTCTCGTGATCGCCGTTTTGTCAGTCATCGTATTCGGTATCATGCTGAAGACGCTTCCGATCATGAAGAGCACGCAGAAACAGTTTGATAAAGTATTGCTTTCCACACGCGAAAACCTGGCTGGAGTTCGCGTGGTTCGTGCGTTCAATCGTGAAGAGGATGAGAAGAACTCCTATTACGCAGAAAGCAACCGTTTGATGGGCTTCCAACGAGCTACGGCGAAGTGGACGGCTCTCATGAACCCGTTGACCTATGCAGTCGTTAACCTCGGCATCCTGGTCATCCTGGCATGGGGTCAGAATAAAGTCAGCGCTATGACCGCTACGATCGACGCGGCGTCTCTGATCGCACTGGTTCAGTACATGTCCATGATCCTCGCCGAACTCGTAAAACTGGCGAACCTCATTATCACACTTACCCGTTCGGTGGCTTGTGGTCAGCGTATCGTGGAAGTGCTCGAACTGACATCCTCGATAAAGGACGACAACACCTATCCGGCGAGCCCGGCGGCAAATGCTCCGAAGATCGAATTCAGGGATGTATCCATGAAGTATGTCGACGCGGAAGAGGATGCATTGTCCAAGATCTCGTTTAAGATCCAAAAGGGCGAGATGGTCGGCATCATCGGTGGTACCGGTTCCGGTAAGTCCACGCTGGTGAACATGATCCCTCGTTTCTATGATGCGTCGGAGGGTATCATCCTGATCGACGGTCGTGATATCGGCGGCTATCCGCTGAAGCAGTTACGTAATAAAGTCGGTATCGTTCCGCAGCAGCCTACGCTGTTTAAGGGAACGATCCGTGATAATATCCTTTGGGGCAGCCCGGGCGCGACGGATCGCGAGATCAATGAAGCACTGAAGACGGCGCAGGCTCTGAATATCGTTGAAGAGAAGCAGGAAAAACTGGATTTCATGGTTGAGCAGGGTGGCCGCAACCTCTCCGGAGGACAGCGTCAGCGACTCACGATCGCGCGTGCGCTCGTTCGTCGCCCTGAGATCCTGATCATGGATGACAGTGCATCTGCCCTGGATTTCCTGACGGAGTCGAACCTTCGTAAGGCGATCCGTGAAGAGCGGAAGAATATGACCATGCTTATCGTTACACAACGTGTTGCATCGATCATGGATGCGGATCGCATCATCGTGATGGATGACGGCGCGGTGATCGGCATGGGCACACATGGTGAGTTGCTGGAAAGCTGCGAAGCATATCGTGAGATCTGCGCTTCCCAGTTAACGGTAGAGGAGGTGTAAGTCATGAAGAAGAAAAATGATACGACGAATTTTTCTGATCTTACTCCTCAGGACGAACAGATCAATACCGAGAACAGCAGCTGGAAGCCGCATATGAAAGTTAAATCGTCAAAGGATCAGGCAGTAGATTGGCAGCGTGAACTTTTGGCGAAGATGTACCCGACGAAGAAAACCGCGGAAGAGGCACAGCCTTCGCAGGTCGAGTCAGAGGTTCAGGCTCCGCTTCGTACCGAGGAAAACCCGTACGCTCTGGAGCTTGCAGGACGCAGACCGGCGCAGGATGAGACCGTCCGCAGCGCATACAGTAATGCATATACCGACACAACGCCCGAGGATATCGAGACGGGTGGCGCGGCTTACTCCAGATTAGCGAAGCCGAAGTCCCGTGAAGAGAAGGAAGCAGCCATGGGCGGCGCGAAGCATGTCTATCGTAAGATGGCAGGCTCCGGCGAGGGTCCTAAGATGCGTAAATTAGGTCAGGACTACACTTCGGGTGACGGAGATGATTCCCGCCTGGATTCCGAGAGTTTCCGTTCTCAGTCTTCCGCAGAGGATCAGAAACCGAAGGTTTTGGATGCTCTGGATCGTCTTTTCGGAGATGAAGTTCCGCAGATGTCGGAAGAGGAGATGGAGCGTATAGCTGCGGAGCAGGCGATTGCAGCCCGCAAAGCAGCGCAGCGTGCGCAGGAGGAAGCAGCGCGTGCACAGGCCGAGGCAGAGGCAGCAGCACGTGCACAGGCTGAAGCAGAAGCAGCGGTGAACCGTGCCCGTGAGGCTGAAGCGGCGCAGGAGAAAGCCCGCCAGGCATCTCAGGCGAAGCCGAAGAAGGCGAAAAAGCAGGCGGCACCCGAGCAGCCTCAGCAGCCGCAACAGCCGGTACAGAGCGAACCCGTTCAACCCCAGCCCCGTCAGAGGAAGCGTAATCTTCTGATGGATGAGGAAGATGTTAATAACGTTTGGAACATGAGTGGTTTCTTCGGAGGCGACGCTAAGAACAGTGCGCCCGCACCGAAGAAAGAAGTATATGAAGAGCCGGTCGAGGAGTACGAGGAAGAGTACGAGGAAACCGAAGAATACGACGAGACTCCCGAAGAGTTCGAGGGTGCGGAGTTGACTGAAGAGTCCGAAGAATACGAGGACGAAGAGTATGACGAAGAGCCTGAGACAGAGGATGAGGAGTTCGACGAAGAGTCTGAGGCTGAAGACGAAGAGTACGACGAAGAGTACGAAGAGGAATACGAAGAGGACGAAGAGTACAACGAGGAAGAAGCCGACGAAGACGAGGCCGAGGAAGATCCTTACGAGCTGTCATACGAGACAGCCGGCGGAGCCGAGGCCGAAGAGGATGTAGAAGAAGATCCTTATGAACTCTCCTATGGCAGAGCGGAAAAGGCAGCACAGCCGGCACCGAAAGCGGTTAAGAAAGAGCGCGACAGCGTTCGGGCACAGCGTGCACGCGTAAGAGCTGCAACCGCAGGAATGGACGCAGACGAGATCCACGATCAGATGAAAGAGATGGTGGAGGCGGCTGCATTGGCTGCAGAAGAGGCTCGCGCCGCACAGGCTGAAGCCGAAGAAGAGGTTAACCGTATCGCAGCATCCCTGCAGGTGGCAAAAGCGAAGGCCGACGCTGCCGAAGAGAAGGCGAAGAATTCCGCAGGTTCCACGGCTTCTAAGCCCGGTGCGTCTTCACAGCCTATGAATGAGGCGGACGCCGCAGCACAGCGCCGTAAGCGTTTGATGAACTTCTCAAACGATGAGATCCTGCAGAGCACCTCGGGTTCCAGAAGCTTCCATTTGCCGGCGAGCATGATGAGAGGCACAGGACCGTCGAAGACGGCCCCTGTCGATGATAAGAAGGCGGCAGAGCAGGCACGCGAGAAGGTGGTCCAGCTGCAGGCCGAACTGAAGAAGGCTGAGGCAGCTCTGGCAGAGCGCGAGCGCGCGACAGAAGATGCGAAGGCAGTGCTTGCCGTTACCGAAGAGATGGCGGAAAATGCGGACGTAGAGGCATACATTGCCCAGGGTAAGGTCCTGCATCAGGAAGTTGATAATAAGACGGAGTCCGGCGAGCCGGATAAACTCGCGGAGAATACCGTTACGCGCGAAGAATCCTCTTCGCAGGCGTCGCTCTCGGCACGTAGCGCACAGCGCGCCCGTGAGGAAGCTCCGAAGCAGAATAAGCTGCGTAAAGAAGACATTTTCGTCGGCGGACAGATGTCCTCCTACGAGGCAGCGCTGGATGCGAAGCGCAGAAAGCAGCGTGGTACGGCGGTTTCGCCGACTGCGACGACGGTCGTTCCGCCTTCACCTGCACAGCTTAAGAATATCCCGGATATGGAGACTCCGGCTGAGTCCCCGATTCCGACCACTAAGATTCCCAGTGTTAAGAATAAGACATTCCGTAAACTGATGAAGTATACGGCACCGCAGATGCCGTACATCATGTTTTCGATGATCATGACCGTCGTTTGCGTAGCGGCACAGTTATTTGCCGTTATGGCAGTCGGTTACATGATCGATAACATCCGCGAGTTTGGCAGTGTTGTCGCTGCGGATGGCCACAACTGGATGATCTTGTTGTTGGGCGCGATCGTTGTTGCTGCAGTTACCCAGTTTGCGAGTGAGGCGGCAAATAATCACGTAACCTATCACATTATCCGTAATATACGAACAAAAGCATTTAATCATCTGCAGTCCGTTCCGGTACGCTTCCTGGATTCCAAGAAGCACGGCGAACTGATCAATACCGTCATGACGGATGTTGAGCAGATCTCCGACGGCCTGTTGATGGGCTTCTCCCAGTTCTTCTCCGGCATCGTGATGATCGTTTGTACGATCTTCTTCATGCTTATTATCAACTGGATGCTCGCGCTCGCGGTCGCATTGCTGACTCCGCTCTCTATTATTGCAGCGCGTGAGATCGCAAACCGTACGCATAAGATGTTCTCGACGCAGTCGAAGGAGCGCGCGGACCTGTCTGCATTCATCGAAGAGATGGTCGGAAACCAGAAAACCGTCATCGCATTCGGTCACGAAGCAATCAATATCGAGCAGTTTGATACGATGAATGAAGCGCTTGAGGAAAGTGCTCGTAAGGCAGTATTCTACTCCTCAATCACGAACCCTGCGACACGTTTCGTTAACGGCGTGATCTATGCGATCGTAGGTATCTTCGGCGCATTCATGGGAATGAATAAGTTGATCACCATCGGTAAGATCACTTCTTTCCTTCAGTACTCTAAGCAGTACGCGAAACCGTTCAATGATATCTCCAGTGTTATGGCAGAGTTCCAGAACGCACTCGCCAGCGCCGAAAGAGTCTTCGAGCTTATGGAGACCCCGACCGAAACACCGGAAACCAGAGATACTTTCGTGCTGACTTCGCCTCGCGGTGAGGTAGCATGGCGCGGCGTGAACTTCTCTTACGAGTCGTGGAAGCCGCTTATCACGAATTTCTCCATGAAGGCAGAGCCCGGTCAGCGTGTAGCGATCGTAGGCCCGACCGGTTGCGGTAAGACAACGCTTATCAATCTGTTGATGCGTTTCTATGATCCGCAGTCCGGAACCATCGAAGTGGATAACCGTGACATTTCAAGCATGACGAAGTCCAGCCTGCGCGGCAACTTCGGCATGGTGCTCCAGGATACATGGATCCGCAGCGGAACCATCCTGGAGAATATCGCGATGGGTAAGCCCGGCGCGACGGAAGAACAGGTCATGGATGCAGCGAAGGCTGTGCATGCGCATAGTTTCATTCGCCGTATGCCTCAGGGATACCGGACCATGGTATCCGAAGGCGGAAGCAACCTGTCACAGGGCCAGCGTCAGCTGATCTGTATCGCCCGTGTAATGCTGAAACACCCGCCGATGCTTATTTTGGATGAGGCTACATCTTCCATCGATACCCGTACCGAGGCGAAGATCCAGGAGGCATTCGATAAATTGATGAAGGGACGCACCAGTTTCGTGGTTGCTCACCGTTTGTCTACCATTCGCAATGCGGACCGGATCATCGTAATGAAGAACGGAAACGTAGTTGAGCAGGGTACGCATGATGAATTGCTCGAGAAGGGCGGTTTCTATTCGGAGCTGTTCAATGCACAGTATGGCGCACAGATGCAGCTGGCTAAGGAAGCTGCTGTAAAGGTTGCAGCTGAAAAGGCGGAGCGTCAGCAGCGCGAAGCTTTAGAGAAGGCAGCCCGTGAGGCACAGGCGGCAGCGGAAGCGGCTCGGCGTGAGGCAGCAGAACGTGCAGCAGCAGAACGCGCAGAACAGGAAGCGGCAGAGCGTGCAGCTGAAGAAGCGGCGATGCGTGCGACTCAGGAAGCACAGGCGGCAGCGGCGTCCATCGAGCAGGAAGTAGCTGAAAGCGCGGCAGCGGCTGCGGAAGCGCTCGCAGAGCAGGAAGAGGCTCAGCGTGCGGCAGCAGAAGAGATCGAGAAAGAAGCAGCAGACCGCGCAGCGGCAGAAGCTTTGCAGAAGCTCGCAGAGGAAGCGGCACGTGAAGCGGAGCGTCAGTCTGAGATAGATGAAGAACGTGAGGCGGCAGCGAGACGTGCTTCCGAAGAAGTAGATCTGAACCGACTGGCTGCGGAAGCAGCGGCAGCGGCTTTGGCGCAGCTTAATGCGACCACGAAGCCTCTCTCCGATGATGATTACTACGGAGACTCCATGGGAGGCCCGGTCCAGGATGATGATGACTCCATGGGTGGTCCGATCCACGATGATGACGACGAGTCCATGGGCGGTCCGATTCATGACGATGACGATGAGCCTATGGGAGGCCCAATCCACGATTAACAAATTAATATAGTATAACACGAGCGGGTGCCTAAACATGGCACCCGCTTTTTGTGCAGATTAATGATGCAAATATTGCAAAAGAAATAGTTATATTGCAAAAGGCAAACGCTTTCTTGGCTGAAGTGTTGATAAACGAAAAAAATTTCGAAAAAACAGAGAAAAATATTTATTTGATACAATTCCTTGATTTTCAGTGGCGCATTATGCTAAAATAGAAAAATACAATACTCTATTATGGGGTATTAGGCGAATGATCCACGTTATGTAGAATGAGGTGGGGGGATTACACAGCACTGGCGTAACATTGTTCATTTGCGTCGGAATGCAAAGGAGGTACCACATGAACAAACGTAACTTTAAACGAGTGTTGGCAGTTTTTATGTCGTTCGTGATGATCGTAACGGGCTTAAAACTGTCGAACCGCGAGACATTTGCGGATCCGTATACCTTAGGCCATAACACAGGGGACACCTTGGATTACATCGAGCAGTCGTACTACGAACTGGATGAGTATAACCAGAACGATATTCTCGGTGCCGCCCAGAGATTTCTGCTCTTCGGCAGAGAGAGTGTAAAGGTTGGCGTGCATACGAATGGTAATCTCGCGTCACCGATACTGATCACGAAAGGTGGCGGTACATTCACCGTAAATGGTATGGACCACCAGACGGTTCCGAACGGGAATTATCGATTGATCAACTATCTCGGAGAATTACAGACCGAGGATGCCTACGGTAACATAGGTCTGAATGGTAACGGTTATCTGTTGGTTATCGGCCAGAGCGGAACCTATGCTTCAAAGAATCCGAAGAAGATCGATGGAAAAGACCTTCAGGGAAACTGGGAAGATATCGTTTATGCGAACCCTGCTAAGGCCTTCCTGGACTTTGATAAAGAGTTTGCACATTTGGAGCGTTTGTCTCAGGCATTGTCTGAATTCACCGGTGATCATTCTAAGACCGTTTCCGATATACACGAAGGACAAGCTGCCGGCTCCGGACAGAACCATATTCTCGAAGTGGAATCCGGCGTAACCGTTCTTTCTTTGACCGGGACCCAGCTGGCCGCTGTCGGTAAGGATATCTTGATCGATAAGATCCAGACCGATGGAAACCTGGAATATCATGGACAAACATACAAGCAGGCTTCGAAGTCCCAGGTTGTTATCATTAATGTGGATCTTAATGGCTCTTCTTCATACAATTTCGAGCATGAAGTAAAGTACCGTTTTGTGGATGACACGGTTATCCAGAACATGGAATCCACGATCTACAATGGAAACAACATTTTGTGGAATTTCTATGATTCCTCAGATCCGGACGGCTTATTCAAGGGTACACTTTCGTTTGTTAACTCTCCTGTTGTCGGAACCGTTCTGGCACCGGCAGCGACCGTACGGGCTAGAGCGGTCAATGGTACCGTGATCGGTAAGAATGTGGAGACTTATGGCGCTGAGGTACATCGTTCTGACTTCATGCCCACATCGATCCCGGGCCTGAAGATGTATAAGATCACATATGATCCGAATGCATCGGATGCTTCGCTGGGAGCGAATGATACTGCGGTAACGGATGCTACCGTTTATGAATACAATGAACTTGCCACGATCCTGAATAACAATGATCAGACTACACCGGGTAACTGGCGCAGAGATGGATATCGTTTTATTGGCTGGTCGGAAGATGCTTCCGTAACCACGCCTACGTATGTTGCAGGCGATACCATTAAGATGGATTCTGATAAGACGCTCTATGCCATTTGGAAAGAGACTTATAAGGTAATTTACAATGCGAACGGCGGTCAGGGTACATTGACCGATCCGGACAGCCCGTATATTACGGGAACGGAAGTTACCGTTTTGGCTCCCGGCCAGGCAATCACCAGAGATGGCTATGACTTCAAGGGTTGGAACACGGATCCTTCCGCGGCAGCGAATGGGACAGCGGATCCGAACTACGATCCTGCGGATACATTTACCATTACACAGGATACCTATCTGTATGCGGTTTGGGAAGCAGTTCCCACGTATACGGTTACTTATCATGCGAACATTACCCTTACGAGCGGATCTGCCCCGGAAGATCCGGATAGCCCGTATTACTATGATGCCCCTGTGACCGTGCTGGGCCAGGGTAGTATGGTAGCCGATCACTATACGTTCCTGGGCTGGAATATGAATGAAGCCGAGGCACAAGCCGGAACTGTGCAGTATGGTGCCGGTGATGGTTTCTTCATAGCGCAGGACACGGATCTGTACGGCGTATGGAAGGAAGACGATAAATATACGGTAACCTACCATCCCGGTATCACCCTTACGAGTGGATCTGCCCCGGTAGATGCGAAGAGCCCGTATTACGATGGTGACAAAGTGACCATACTGGGCAAGGGCGACATGGAAGCCGAGCACTATACGTTCCAGGGCTGGAATATGAACGAAGCCGCGGCACAAGCCGGAACTGTGCAGTACGGTGCCGGTGATAGTTTCTTCATAGCGCAGGACACGGATCTGTACGGCGTATGGAAGGAGGATCCTAAATATACCGTAACCTATGATCCTGTGATCACTCTCACAAGTGGGTCGGCTCCGGTGGATTCAAACTCATATTATTATAATACTCTCGTAGACGTACTCGGACAGGGAAGTATGGCTTCGGACGATTATGTTTTTAAGGGCTGGAACCGTGATGAAAATGCTGCGAATGCCGGAGAGGTCGAGTATATAAAAGATAGCATTTTTCAAATTCAGAATGATACCATCATGTATGCAGTATGGGAGCCGAAGGTTACTGTAACTTATCACGCAAATATCAGCCTTTCGAGCGGAAGTGAGCCTGTGGATTCACAGAGCCCTTATGAGAAGGGGAAAACAGTGACCATTCTGGGTCAGAACGACATGGTTCCCAATGGTGATTACGTCTTCCTCGGATGGAATACCAATCAGGAAGACGCCTCAAATGGAGCGGTGCAGTACTCTGCCGGTGATACATTTACCATCACGGCGGATACCCATCTTTACGGCGTATGGGAGCCGAAGGTTACCGTAACTTATCACGAGAATATTAACCTTGACAGTGGAAGTGCGCCTGTGGATTCACAGAGCCCTTACGAGAACGGAGACACAGTAACCGTTCTGGGTCAGGGTAGCATGGTCCCTTCGGGAAATTATGTCTTTAAGGGCTGGAATACCAATCAGACCGCGGCGACGAACGGAACCGTGCAGTACGCAGCCGGTGCTAAATTCATTATTACAGAGAACACGGATCTGTATGGTGTTTGGGAACAGGTTTACACGGTAACCTATGATAAGAACCTTACGGCAGCTACCGGCTCGCAGACGGATGACGACAGCCCGTATGCATGGGAGAGCAACGTAACGGTTCTCGATCAGGGATCCATGGCGGCAACGGATTACGTCTTTAAGGGCTGGAATACCGATCAGGATGCTGCGACGAACGGAACGGTACAATATAATGCCGGTGATACATTTGTCATCACGGGTGATGTAACCCTGTATGCAGTCTGGAAACCGACCGTAACGGTGACCTACCATGCGAATATCCAGCTTGAGAGCGGAAGTGCGCCTGTGGATTCTCAGAGCCCGTATGAGAGCGGAAGCGACGTGACGATCCTGGGCCAGGGTAACATGGTTCCCGACGGCAATTACGTCTTCAAGGGTTGGAACACGGATGCTTCTCAGGCGTCGAACGGAGTTGTGGAGTATTCCGTCGGTGCTACATTCGGCATTACCTCCGATACGAATCTGTACGGAGTATGGGTGCCGCAGTACACCGTGACCTATCATAAAAACTTAGATGTAGCGACCGGCTCACAGACGGATGACGATAGCCCGTATGAGAGCGGAAAAACAGTAACGGTTCTCGATCAGGGCAACATGGAAGCGGTTGGCTACATCTTCAGGGGATGGAACACCGATCAGACTGCGGCGACAAACGGAACGGTAGAGTACATCGCCGGCAATACATTTGAGATCACGCGGGATACCCCCCTGTATGCAGTGTGGGAGCCGAAGTTAAAAGTAACCTACTACGCGAATATCGATCTGGAAAGTGGAAGTGCGCCTGTGGATGCGCAGAGCCCGTATGAGAGCGGAAGCGACGTAACGGTTCTGGGCCAGGGTAACATGGTGCCTGAAACTACTGATTTCGACTATGAATTCAGGGGCTGGAACACTGACGAAACCGAAGCGAAGAACGGTACGGTGCAGTATACAGTCGGACAAACATTTAACATTACTGCGGATACGGATCTGTACGCAGTATGGGTGCCGCAGTACACCGTAACCTATCATAAAAACTTAGATGTAGCGACCGGCTCACAGACGGATGACGATAGCCCGTATGAGAGAGGAAAAACAGTAACGGTTCTCGATCAGGGAAGCATGAAGGCAGAGGGCTACACCTTTAAGGGATGGAACACCGATCAGACCGCGGCGACAAATGGAACGGTACAGTACAATGTGGGAGCCACATTTACCATTAACCAGAACACTGTTTTGTATGCAGTATGGGAACCCAAGGTAAATGTGACCTACCACGAGAATATCACGCTGACTAAGGGAAGCGTACCTGTGGATGCGAATAGCCCGTATGAGGTCGGCAAGGAAGTAACCGTTCTGGATGAAGGCACCATGGTAGTCAGAGGATATACCTTCTTCGGCTGGAACACCAGTCAAACGGAAGCATCGAGTGGAATAGTACAGTATGGTGCTGGCGATACATTTGATATTACAGAAGACACAAACCTGTACGCGGTTTGGAAGGAACAGCCCAAATATACCGTAACATATGATAAGAACCTTACGGCAGCGACCGGAGAACAGACGGATACAAACAGCCCGTATTATGTAAACGAGCTTGTAACGGTCCTGGGTCAGGGCGAAATAGAAGCAGAGGGCTACACCTTTAAAGGCTGGAACACTGATGCGGATGCGGCAAGCGCAGGAACGGTAGAGTATATAGCGGGTGCTACATTTACCATTACCGATGACACTATTTTGTATGCGGTATGGGAAGAGATTCCGCAGTACAGTGTGACTTACAACAAGAACCTGGATGCAGCGACCGGAACACTGACAGATTCGAATAGCCCGTACTATAGCGGAACGGAAGTAACCGTTCTTCACAATAACGGCTTTACCGCTGTTGGTTACAAGTTCCTGGGCTGGAGCCAGGACGAGAACGCGACCACACCGGATGAGAACTACGATCCGGGCGACAAGTTCACGATCACCGCTAATACCGTATTCTATGCAGTATGGGAACCGTTGTATACGGTGACCTACGATAAGAATCTGGAAGCAGCTACCGGTTCCCAGACCGATAAGCAGGGACCGTATACGAGCGGAAGCACGGTAACGGTTCTGGATCAGGGCGACATGGCAGCGGAAGGCTACACCTTCGAAGGTTGGAATACCGATAAGGATTCGGCGACCGCGGGAACGGTAGAGTATACCGCGAACGATACCTTTACCATTTCCGGAAATACCACGTTGTATGCAGTTTGGAAAGTGATCCCGACGTACAAAGTGGTCTACGAAAAGAATCTGGAAGCAGCGACCGGAACACTGACGGATGCGAATAGCCCGTACTATAGCGGAACGGAAGTTACCGTTCTCAGCAATACCGGCTTTACTGCTGTGGATTATAAGTTCTTGGGCTGGAGTAAAGACCAGAACGCGACTGCACCGGATGAAAACTACGATCCGGGCGACAAATTCACGATCACCGAGGATACGATCTTCTATGCAGTATGGCAGCCGTTATACAGAGTGACCTACGATAAGAACCTGGAAGCAGCTACCGGTTCTCAGACCGATAAGCAGGGACCGTACACGAGCGGAAACGAAGTAACGGTTCTGGATCAGGGAACCATGGCAGCGGAAGGTTACGCTTTCAAGGGTTGGAATACGGTTGCTGCAGCTGCGACCGCCGGAACGGTGGAGTACGCAGCAGGCGATACATTTACCATTACTAAGAACACCACATTGTACGCTGTATGGGAAACCATCCCGCAGTATAGTGTGACCTACAATAAGAACCTTGCGACTGCGACCGGTTCGGTGACGGATGCGAACAGCCCGTACTATAGCGGAACGGAAGTAACCGTTCTGGCGAATGATCCGGATACCGGTTTCAAGGCAGATGGTTATAAGTTCCTGGGCTGGAGCCGCAACGCGAGCGCAACCACGCCGGATACGGACTGCGATCCGGGCGATAAGTTTACGATCACAGGCGATACGGAATTCTACGCCGTATGGATGCCGCTTTATACCGTGACCTATAAGCCGAATATCGAACTCACAAGCGGTAGTGCGCCGACGGATACGCAGAGCCCGTATGAGAAGGATTCTGAAGTTACGGTACTTGGCGACAATGGTATGACTGTCACCGGATTAGTCTTCAATGGCTGGAATACCGACTCGACTGCTGCGTATGCAGGAACGGTAGAGTATGTACCCGGTGCTACATTTACCATTACAGCGGATACTGTTTTGTATGGCGTATGGTCAAAAACTCCGCAGTACACTGTGACCTATAACAAGAACCTGGAAGCAGCGACCGGTTCACAGACCGACTCGGATAGCCCGTATTTCAGCGGTTCGAACGTAACGGTACTGAACCAGGGAACCATGGCGGCGGAAGGCTACACCTTTAAGGGCTGGAATACCGATCAGGCGAAGGCGACAGCCGGAACCGTAGAGTTTAAGGCTGATGACACCTTTAAGATCGCGAAGAATACGATCCTGTACGCAGTATGGGAGAAGGTTCCGACCTACACAGTAACTTACGTTTCGTTGAATGAACTGAGTGGTGGGTCTGTTCCGAAGGATTCTACGGAATATAAATCGGGTGAAACTGTAACTGTTAAGGATCAGGGAACCATGGAGATCGATGGTATGATCTTCCTGGGGTGGACCATGGATGCGGATGATGCGCTTAACTCCACTCCGGATTCGAATCTGGATCCCGGTAAGACATTTACCATTAAGGACAATACAACACTGTATGCGGTATTCAAGCCGGTTGTTACGGTGACCTACCATAAGACGCTGGATAGTGCATCGGAAGCACCTGTAGACCCGAAGAGCCCGTATGGTGTCTCGGAAGAAGTCGTTATACTCGATCAAGGTTCCATGAAGGCAGAAGGCTATACGTTTATCGGCTGGAACATGGATGAAGAATCGGCGAAAGCCGGCGAGGCAGATCCGGGCTGTGCACCTGGTGTTAAGATCAATCCGGAGGTCAATGTCGATTTTTACGCGGTTTGGAAAGCGATTCCGAAATATGAGGTAACCTACGATAAGAACCTCGCTTCGGCGACCGGTTCACAGACCGACTCGAATAGCCCGTATGAAAGCGGTTCGAACGTAACGGTTCTGAACCAGGGAACCATGGCAGCGGAAGGCTACACCTTTAAGGGCTGGAATACCGACCAGACGAAGGCGACAGCCGGAACCGTAGAGTTTAAGGCTGATGACACCTTTAAGATCGCGAAGAATACGATCCTGTACGCAGTATGGGAGAAGATTCCGACCTATACGGTAACCTACGATAAGAACCTCGCTTCGGCGACCGGTTCACAGACCGACTCGAATAGCCCGTATGAAAGCGGTTCGAACGTAACGGTACTGAACCAGGGAACCATGAAGGCAGACAACTATGACTTCTTGGGTTGGAATACCGACCAGACGAAGGCGACAGCCGGAACTGTAGAGTTTAAGGCAGATGACACCTTCGAGATCAAAAACAACACAGTACTGTATGCCGTTTGGGAGCGGTACTACACGGTAGATTATGACGCTGCCGGCGGAAACAACGAGCCTGAGGATACGAAGCATTATCATAAAGGCGACGAAGTGACCGTTCCGCAGGATGAGCCGGAGAAAGACGGCGAGAAGTTTGTCGGCTGGACCACGGATCCTTCCGATCCGGATGCAAAGGTATACAAGCCCGGCGATACCGTAAAGATCGGCGACAAAGATATTACATTTACCGCAGTTTATACACCGACTTATTCGGTAACGTATGATAAGAACTTAGACGCAGCATCCGCCGCACCTGTGGATGGCAACAGCCCTTACACGACGGGCTCGACCGTGACCATACTCGGAGCGGGCGACATGAAGGCGGACGGATATGTATTCGTCGGCTGGAGTCGGTATGCGAATGAGACCAGCCCGGATGAGAATCTTGCGCCTGGTAAGACGTTTACGATCACACAGGATGAAGTATTTTACGCAGTATGGCTACCTACCTTTACTGTAACCTATGTCGCGAATATCGAACTGACAAAGGGAGCGGCACCGACCGATACGAATGAGTATAAAGAAGGTGAGTTTGCGACTGCGAAGACGCAGGGAACGATGGAAGCGACCGGCTACACCTTCCTGGGTTGGAGCGAAGATAAGAATGCGACCACAGCGGATTATAACTATGATCCGGATGCGGAATTCCAGGTATTAAAGGATACGATCCTGTACGCAGTCTGGGAGAAGGTTCCGACGTATACAGTAAAGTATGTTAAGAACCTTGACGCAGCATCCGACGCCCCGGTGGACGGCAACAGCCCTTACACGACGGGCTCGACCGTAACTATCCTGGACCAGGGAGAGATGAAGGCAGACGGTTATCAGTTCATGGGCTGGAAGCCGGATCTCGGTTCGACCGGAGCTAATCCGGATTGTGCACCCGGTAAGACGTTTACGATCAACCAGGATGTAACACTTTACGCAGTATGGGTACCTACGCATACCTTGACCTATGACGCAAACGGCGGTGAAAATGCACCGGTCGATGGCAAGAATCCTTACCTTGACGGCGCGTTCGTGATCATAGCAGAGCAGGGCGGCATGACAAAGGGTACGGATGTCTTCAAGGGTTGGAGTAAAGACTCGAACGCGACGGAGGCAGACGATACCTTTATTCCGGGCGGAGATTACCAGCTCACGGAAGATACGACTCTGTATGCAGTATGGGCTCCGACGTATGAGGCAACCTTCGATCCGAACGGCGGAACCAATAGCCCTGATGCTGAACGGCGGTATGAGGCAGGCGATGTCGTAACGATCCCGGAGGGAACACCTGAGAAGACGGGTGGACGCTTTGATGGTTGGACATTGGATCCGAACGATCCGGATGCTCCGCTGTATCACGCAGGTGATGGCGTCCTTATGACAGAAGGCGGCATTACATTGACCGCAGTTTGGACAGATGTCTATTCGGTAGTATACGATCCGAACGGAGGCGCGAACGAGCCGAAGGATGACCAGAAGTACGCGAAGGGTGAGCAGGTCGCTGTTCCGACCGGCACCCCGACGAAGGAGGGCTTCGAGTTTAAGGGCTGGAGCCTCGATCCGACCGATCCGGACGCTCCGCTGTATCATGCGGGCGATACCGTGACCATGGAAGGAAAGGACATCACGTTCAGTGCAGTATGGTCGAAGATTAACGACCAGCCGATCTTGATCTATCATGTAACTTATGACCCTGCCGGCGGTGTTCCGACACCGGACGACACAACGGAGTATGTGGACGGCGCGACCGTTATTATTTCTTCCGACATTCCGGTCTACGATGGCTTTACATTCGGCGGCTGGACACAGGATCCTACGGATCCGAACGCACCGGTTCTGAAGGGCGGCAACACCACGACGATCTCGGGCGCAGATATTACATTTACCGCGATCTGGATCCCGAATTACGTAGTGATCTACGATAAGAACGCGGAGGATGCGACCGGTACCCAGAAGGATACCTCGAACCCGTACGAGTCCGGCGAGACCGTGACCGTACTCGGTGCAGGAACGATCGTTCGCGACGGCTATATCTTCAAAGGCTGGACGAAAGATCCTGCAGTCAATGTTGCTTCCTTCGTAGCGGGTGACACATTTGCGATCACCGAAGATACCAAACTGTATGCGGTTTGGGAAGCGATCCCGACCTATAAGGTCGTTTACGACCCGAACGGCGGTTCCGATGAGCCTAAGGATCCTGCAGAGTATACGGACGGTTCGACCGTAACGGTTTCCGACTCCGAGCCTGTGAAGGAAGGTTTCATCTTTGAAGGCTGGACATTGGATCCGAACGCAACAACCCCCGTTATCCTGAAGGGCGGCGACACGACGACCGTAAACGGCGGCGACGTTACATTGACCGCAGTTTGGAAGTCAGATCCGAACGTACAGATCGTAGTGATCTTTAAGGTCGACTACGATACACAGGGCGGTGCTCCGATACCGGTCGACACCACCGAATACGTGGATGGAGCGACTGTGATCGTTACATCGGATGTTCCGGAGAAGGACGGCTACGTGCTGGACGGCTGGACACTCGATCCGAACGCTGCTACACCGGTTATCCTGAAGGGCGGCGAGACCACGAAGATCAATAGCAGCGGCATCACCTTCTATGCTGTATGGGCACCGGTTTACACGGTAGAATACAGCGCGGACGGCGCTTCCTCGACTCCGAAGGATGAGAAGAAGTATCGCAACGGCGAGAAGGCAGTCATCGTTAAGGACATTCCTCAGAAAGAGGGCAATGAATTCAAGGGCTGGACCCTGGATCCGAATGATACGACAAACCTGCTGCAGAACGGCGATACCGTAACCGTAGATGGAAAGAACATCGTGGTTTACGCAGTATTTGAAGAGATCGGTTCTTCGACTTATACCGTTAAGTACGACCTGAACGGTGCACCCGGAACCGCTCCTACCGACTCGAATTCCTATGAGCGCGACTCATCGGTAACGATCGTGAAGGATGTTCCGAAGCGTGACGGTTACACATTTACCGGATGGTCGACGAAGATCGACGGATCTACCCGTTATAAGGGCGGTGATTCGTTCACGATCACGACCGACATCACGTTCTACGCTCAGTGGACGCCGAACGACACGGCAGTGAAGACCGGCGATCCGTTGCAGATGATCCCTTGGCTGCTGATGGCACTCCTGTCTATGGCAGGTGCATCTGTAGCGGTGATCCGCGGCAAGAGAAAAGAAAAGTAATTTCATGGGGATGAACCCCGTGTGAGGCGCTGTAAAACAGGCGCATACGAAAACCGCCCGCTGCGATCGCAGCGGGCGGTTTTCGTTGCCGGAAAGCATTTGCCACGGAAGTATCCGCGAGGCCTTAAGAGCGCAGCACAGGCAACAAAAATGCACAGGAGGTATACTCCTGTGCATCTGTGCTATTATTCAAAAGCCGGATCAAGCCTTAAGAGATTCTGCACGCTTCAGAACAGAATTAACGGAATTAACGTATAACTCGTAATCTTCCTTCATGGATTTCAGACGCTTGCGACCCTTCTCAGTGATCTTATAGTAGGTACGAAGACGATCATCCGCGGTCTTCTTACCGGACTCGGTGATGCACTTAGCTTCGATCAGACGATAGAATGCTGCATAAGGATAAGCGATACGGCACTTCTCGGGAACGTCAACATTGACTTCCTGGATCAGCTCGTAGATGTACATAGGACGGATATCCAATGCATTCAGAACCAACATCTCAGTCATACCCTTTTTCAAATTCTCGATCAATGCGCTTTTCTCGGGCGCGCCCTTCTTTCCACTCTTTTTCATAGCAATTTCTCCATTCATTTTTTAGTTTTGATTGTGTATTCAATCGTACATATTTGGTTGCCCCGCTTTTGCGGTCATCAACTCAAAATCATTTATAATGTAATAGTAGACGATTTGAGGGTTTTTGTCAACTGTTTTTTGAGGGTTTTTCTGTAAAAAATGGATAATTTTACATTTTTAGTGGGAAAATGGATGTCAACAGGCTTTTTCAGGCGTTGATGTGTGTAATTTCCCAAGTTGTCACATTGCATAAGGAATGTAGATATGCTATCATACTTAATAGACATACGTTTCGGACGGGGAGCGATCCCGGCCGGGAAACTCTGCGATAAGCAGATATTTCAGATGAAGGGAGCGAAATACCATGGATGAACAAGTAAAGCAATTTGCAGAATGGATGAAGGAATACGGTGATGTTGTGTTTTTCGGCGGAGCGGGCGTTTCCACGGAGAGTAAGATCCCGGATTTCCGCAGCGTGGACGGATTATACAATCAGTCGTACAGCGTCCCGCCGGAGACGATCCTCAGTGCCACATATTTTTATGCACATACAGACGAATTCTATCGCTTCTACCGCGATAAGATGATCTTCCAGGATGCCGAGCCGAACCCTGCGCATACGTCCCTGGCGCGCCTGGAGCAGATGGGTATCGTGAAGGCGGTCATTACCCAGAATATCGACGGACTGCATCAGAAGGCGGGGAGTAAGGAGGTCCTGGAGCTCCACGGAAGCGTACACCGCAACTATTGTATGAAGTGCCGGGCATTTTATGGCCTCGATGCGATCATTAACAGCACGGGTGTGCCGAAATGTGAAAAATGCGGCGGAACGATCAAGCCAGACGTCGTACTATATGAAGAAGGCCTGGACTCGTACATTCTCGACCGGTCGGTGTCCCACATTCGCCGCGCGAAAGTGCTCGTGATCGGAGGAACGTCACTGGCGGTTTATCCGGCAGCCGGCCTCATCAATTATTTCCGGGGCTCGAAGGTCGTGCTCATCAACCGCGATGCGACTTCGCGTGACAGCATCGCAGATCTGATCATCCGCAGACCCATCGGCCAGGTTATGAAAGAAGCGCTGGAGATCATCGAAGCGCAGGCGTAAACGCGTTTTGACAAACAGGAGGGAAGCATGGAGTTTCAGGTCGGAGAGATCATTACATTAAAGAAAGGGCATCCTTGCGGGAGCAATGCATGGGAGATCCTGCGCGTCGGCATGGATTTCCGTTTGAAGTGCACTGGCTGCGGGCGGCAGATCATGGTTCCGCGGAAACTCGTGGAGAAAAACCTGCGTATTCCGAAGGAAAAAAAGCAGGAGCCACAAGAATAAAAAAGTGCTTGCAATCCTTGCGTAGATATGGTATAATCTCGATTCGTGATATATTATACATTTCCTTGCTCCTTAGCGAAACGGGCGTTTAACGGATCGTATGATCCGCACTCGCACAGGGCGCAGAAAGGGGCCAGAGACCAAAAGGAGGTACAGAACGCATGAGCAAATACGAAATGATTGTAGTTGTCAGCGCAAAGCTCGAAGATGAGGAAAGAACTGCAGCTCTCGAGAAAGTCCAGAAGTATATCACACGTTTCGGCGGAACCGTTGAAAGTGTGGATGACTGGGGTAAAAAGAAGCTTGCATATGAGATCCAGAAGATGAAAGAAGCTTATTACAGCATCATCAACTTCGAAGCGCCGGCTGATTGCCCCGCTCAGGTTGAGAACCGGGTTCGTCTGATGGAATCCGTGCTCAGATTCCTTTGCGTAAAGAAAGAAGTTCAGTAAGGCTGAACTGCCACAAGCCTGTTTACGGTACAGGCGGGAGGTAATTTTATGAATAAGGTTATTTTAGTAGGTCGTTTGACCAGAGATCCGAATGTGACATATTCCCAGGGCGAGAGACAGACCGCGATCGCTAGATTTACATTGGCCGTAGACCGCCGCAGAAGTCGTTCCGCAGAGAACAACGGACAGGAGCAGACCGCTGATTTCATCAGCTGCGTAGCTTTTGACCGTCAGGGCGAGTTCGCAGAGAAGTATCTGCATCAGGGCACGAAGGTCGTTCTTTCCGGACGTATCCAGACCGGAAGCTATACGAATCGTGAAGGCCAGCGCGTATATACCACGGACGTAGTTGCCGAGGACATCGAGTTCGCGGAGAGTAAGAATGCGGCAGCCGGAAACGGCAGCGCCGGATATACAGAGTCCCGTCCGACCCCTTCAAATGCGTCTGCATCGTTTGATACCGGTGCCGCAGCATCACAGGAAGGCTTCATGAACATTCCGGATGGAGTAGATGACGAAGGATTACCGTTCAACTAAAACCGATGAATTTTGAAGGAGGCAACTATAATGGCATACAATAAGACCGATAAGGCTGACGCTTCAAAGCCCAGAAGAAGCGGTATCCGCAGAAAGAAGAAGGTTTGTGTATTCTGCGGCGATACAACGCCCATCGACTACAAGGATGTAGCAAGATTAAAGAAGTATGTGTCTGAGAGAGGAAAGATCCTTCCCAGAAGAATTACCGGCACTTGCGCGAAGCATCAGAGAGCTTTGACCATCGCCGTTAAGAGAGCTAGACACGTAGCTTTGTTACCGTACACGGTAGAATAATTTCGGCGCGTAATACGCGTTCAGATATGTTTGAGAGAAGGGCGACTGCAGATGCGGTCGCCCCTTTTTTTGTGGAAGAAAACCATCCGTGGCGGGGAGCGCTTTCGATCCGCGAAATCCCCCTTATGTGGCAAATGTGCTTCCATTTTTAGCGAAAAGGTGGTATACTAAGACTGGTATGTTATCCGCTGTAATGGGCGAATAGTTCACGCGGCGGACGACGGAAACAGGAAATAGACAGTCATGAAAGTATTTAGGGGGTACCTGAATGCAAATGCGAAAGCATAATTTGAAGCGTGGCTTCTACGCTAGCCTTCAATGGCCCATTTGGATGGTCCTTATATTGGTCGTTGCGAATGTCTTCGTATATCTGCAGGACCGTACGAGCGGATATATCGTGAGCGGAGTGCTTCTGCTCTATATTGTTGCGTGCATCTTTTTCTACATGTACCGGCGTAAGACGTTGCTTAAGGATCTTATCGAATATGGATCGGACTACGCACAGATCCAGAAGAACTTGCTTACTGAAATGAAGGTTCCCTATGCGATGTGTGACGAGCGCGGCCGTTTTCTCTGGGCGAACCGGGCATTTTCCGGCCTGGTAAATGACAAAGAGTTCAAAAAGAAAACGTTGTTCACGCTGTTCGGCACGGAGGACGGTCATCTTCTTCCGCGCGACGGTGAAGACGAGGCAGAAGCGGACGTAGTACGTGAGGAGCGGAATTACCACCTGACGGCGCACCGCATCGCGATGACGAACCTGATGGACGAGATGACGCGGGACGTGGATCGCGCAGACATCGAGCTGTTTGCCATTTATCTTTACGATACGACGGAGATCCTGCAGACGCGGAAACTCTATCAGGATAATAAGCAGGTCGTTGCGCTGATCTACATGGATAACTATGAAGAAGCGCTCGAGAACCTCGAGGACGTTCGTAAGTCCCTTCTGGTGGCTCTCGTAGACCGTAAGATCACCCAGTATTTCTCGGAGTACCACGGCATTCTCCGTAAACTCGAGAAGGATAAATACCTCTACATCGGCACGATGGAATATCTGCCGGCGATGAAGGAGAATCGCTTCTCCGTTTTGGAAGAAGCGAAATCGGTCAATATCGGCAATGACATGTCGGTCACCATCAGTATCGGTGTCGGCATCAACGGCGAGTCCGCGATCCAGAATTATGAATACGCCCGCACGGCGATCGATCTGGCGCTCGGACGCGGCGGCGATCAGGCCGTAGTAAAGAACGGCAAGTCCGTCGAGTATTTCGGCGGAAAGACGCATACACTCGAGAAGACTACGCGTGTAAAGGCACGCGTAAAGGCGCATGCGCTGCGTGAACTTATCGAGACGAAGGAAAAGGTCCTGATCATGGGCCACCATTTCAGCGACGTCGACTGTATCGGCGCTGCGGTCGGTGTGTACCGCGCGGCGAAGCATTCCGGTAAGCGCGCATACATTGTCCTGGAGCGCGTAGGCCCCGCTGAGAAACCGCTGATCGACCGTTTTGCGGATAATCCCGACTACGAGCCAAACCTCTTCATTAAGTCGGAGGAGGCCCTGGCTATGGCGGGCGGCGATACTGTCCTCGTGATCGTGGATGTAAACCGTCCCAGCTACACGGAGTGTCCTCAGCTGGTCAATGCAGTGAAAAACGTGGTCATCATTGACCACCATCGTCAGACCGACGAGCGTGTGGAGAACGCGGTGCTGTCCTATATCGAGCCTTACGCTTCCTCTGCCTGTGAAATGGTTGCGGAGATCCTGCAGTATTACGCAGAGGATCTGAAGATCAAGCCGCTCGATGCGGACGCCCTGTATTCCGGTATCGTCATGGATACCAGCAACTTCCTGAATAAGACCGGTATCCGTACGTTTGAGGCAGCGGCCTTCCTGCGCCGCAGCGGCGCGGACGTTACGCGTGTGCGTAAGATGTTCCGCGATGACATGCAGGAGTATAAGATCCGCGCGAACACCATCAACCACGCGGAAGTATTTTGCGATAACTTTACCATCGGCATCTGTGCCGGCCACGGCTGTGATAATCTGAACGTCGTAGCGGCGCAGGCGGCCAATGAATTACTGAATATCCGCGGGATCCAGGCCAGCTTCGTACTGGCAGATTTCAACGGAAAGATCTACATCAGCGCCCGTTCCATCGATGAAGTGAATGTTCAGATCATCATGGAGAAACTGGGCGGCGGCGGTCACATGAGCGTCGCAGGTGCGCAACTGGCCGGCATCAGCATTGACAGCGCGTACGATCTGGTGAAGAACACCGTGATCCAGATGCGGGAGAATGGAGAGATTTAAATCATGGAGATCATACTGTTACAGGATGTAAAATCCTTAGGTAAGAAGGGCGAGATCGTTAAGGTAAACGACGGCTATGCCCGCAACTTCCTCCTGCCGAAGAAGGTCGGCATCGAGGCAAATAATAAGAACCTGACAGACCTCGCGGCGCAGAAGTTCCGTGCAGCAAAAGAGGAAGAGGAGCGTGAGGAAGATGCACGTAAGCAGGCCGCTTCGTTCGAGGGTAAGGTCGTGACCATCCCCGTGAAGTGCGGCGAGGGCGGACGTGTGTTCGGCTCCGTTTCCACGAAGGAGATTGCCCAGGAAGCGAAGAAGCAGCTGGGCCTGGATATCGATAAAAAGAAGATGCAGCTCGATGAGCCCATCCGCATGGTTGGAACGGTGATCGTACCGATCAAGCTCCATAAAAATGTGACCGGCCAGCTTACCGTGAAGGTAACAGAGGGCTGAGATCGGCTTTAAACGGTCGTTAACGCCCTTTTTGGACGCGGCCGCGAAACACATTACTTCGAGTGCAAAGGAGCGCTATGGAAGAGGATATCATCAAGCGGGTCATGCCGGCAAATAACGAGGCGGAGCGCGCGGTCATCGGTTCTATGTTGATGAGCCGGGATGCGATCACCACCGCTACGGATAAACTGAATTCATCGGATTTTTATAACAGGCAGTATGGTATCATGTTTGATACCATTGTTGCCATGCACGATTCCGGCGAGATTCCGGATGAGAGTGTTGATATCGTTACTCTGCAGAACCATCTCCGCGCGAAGGATTTCCCCGAGGAGATGCTTTCTTTGGATGCTCTCCGCGACATTCTGTATACCGTTTCCAGCTCGGTCAATATTGCCCAGTATGCGCAGATCGTGTACGAGAAGTCCATGAAGCGCCGCCTGATAAAGATCAACGAAGAACTTTCCTCGAAGTGTTATGCGGACCAGACGCCGATCGACGAGGTCATGGAGCAGACCGAGAAGGATATCTTCAACTTCCTGCAGACGCGTGATACCGGCGACGGAAAGCCGATCAATGACGTCATGGCTGAAGTCATCGATAAGATCGAGAGCGCATCCCAAAACAGTTCTACCGTGACCGGCATTCCGACCGGATTTATCGATCTGGACTACATGACCACCGGCCTGCAGAATTCCGATCTGATCCTGATGGCAGCCCGTCCTTCCATGGGTAAGACGGCCTTCGTCCTCAACGTGGCGCAGCATGCCGCCGTTCGGAAGAATTATTCCGTAGCGATCTTCAGTTTGGAAATGTCCGCCGCTCAGCTGGGAAACCGTCTGCTGTCCATGGAGTCCGGTGTTGACTCCCAGAAGCTTCGTACCGGTAAACTGAGCGATACGGACTGGTATGACATCGTAGAAGCGACGAACCGCATTGCAAAGGCCCGCCTGGTTATCGACGATACCCCGGGTATCACGGTCAATGAACTTCGATCGAAGGCCCGCAAGTATAAATTGGAGAATAACCTCCAGCTCATCATTATCGACTACCTGCAGCTCATGAGCGGCAGCGGTCGTTCGTCGGACAGCCGTCAGCAGGAGATCTCCGAGATTTCCCGTTCGCTGAAAGCGCTGGCCAGAGAACTGAAGGTGCCCGTGATCGCATTGTCCCAGCTGTCGCGTGCCTGCGAGACGAGAACCGATCATCGGCCCATGCTGTCTGACCTGCGTGAGTCCGGTGCCATCGAGCAGGATGCCGATGTTGTTATGTTTCTGTACCGCGATAACTACTATAATAAAGAGTCGGATCCCGGCCTCGCAGAGGTCATCGTGGCGAAGCAGCGTAACGGCCCCACGGATACCGTGCAGCTCGCATGGCTCGCGGATCGTACGAAGTTCGCAAACCTCGAAAAGAGACCTCAGGAACAGTAAAATACTACATAAACAAACGCCGCCTGGTTTGGCTTAGCCAAACCGGGCGGTTTCGTCTTGCTATTTATCTGTTTTGCTCGAATGCTTTACTCTTCCGGCTCAATAGCGGATACAGGGCAAGCGCCTGCGCAGGTACCGCAGTCGATGCAAAGATCCGACTTGATTTCGAATTTGCCATTGCCTTCGCAGATAGCTGCTACAGGGCAGGCAGCCTCGCAGGTTCCACAGCTGATGCAAGCGTCAGAAATTTTAAATGCCATAAGTAGAAACCTCCTTTGCTATTTCTTTACGCATCCAGTATAAAGGATAGTTAAGAAATTGTCAATATATTTTGCAAATGATTCGAAAGATATACAACAAGTTAGCGTATGCTAACTAAGAATACAAAAAACGATCAGACCTTACCCTCGGCTTTTAACTCTTGGCGGCGTTTCTTCCAGGCCGCGAAGATGATGTCACGGGCTTTGATGGCCTCGGCCTTCGAGAGAGGCGGCACACCCTTTAGCGGATAATCGATGCCCAGCTGCTCGTATTTTACGACGCCCATCGTGTGGTAGGGCAGTACGTCGAGCGCGCGAATGTTGTTTAAGGTCGCCAGGAATTCACCGAGTTTTTCGAGATACTCGGGAACGTCCGTGTAGCCGGGAACGACTACGTGGCGCAACCAGACAGGCTTATTGATCTCGCTTAAGTAGGTCGCAAAGTCGAGAATGTTGGTGTTCGGCTGGGAGCAGAGCACCTTATGCTTCTCATTATCGATATGCTTGATGTCGAGCATGACCAGATCGGTGAGAGCGAGGAGTTTATCGAGCTTCTCCATGAACTCCGGGCTCTTGCGGTTGAACACGATACCGGAGGTATCGATGCAGGTGTGGATGCCACGGAGTTTCGCCGTGGTGAAGAACTCCGTGAGGAATTCGATCTGCATGAGCGGTTCGCCGCCGGTAACGGTAATACCGCCGCCGTTGTAGAACTCTTTGCAGCCATCGTATTCCTTCATAAGATCATCGACCGTGACCTCACGTCCTACGCCGATGGTCCAGGTGTCCGGATTGTGGCAGTACAGGCACCGCATGGGGCAGCCCTGCATGAAGACGACATAACGGATACCGGGGCCGTCCACGGTACCGAAGGTCTCTGTGGAATGGATACGTCCTATCATATTCGTTCCTTTCTGAGTGGATCCGCCGCGGGAAACGACGGATATGAAAAAAGCAGCCTCCAAGTTCTTGGAGGCTGCTTCCGTTAAGCGAAAGCCGCTATGAAGTTTCTTCCGGCCACCGCGCCTTGCGGGCTACAGCCGGTTAAAACTCCGCGTGCGTCAGGTTGTTTTCAACCGATCACAGGCTCTCGTGGAATGTTCTGGAAATAACCTCATCCTGCTGATTCTTTGTCAATTTGATGAAGTTAACAGCGTATCCGGATACACGGATGGTGAGCTGAGGATAGTTCTCAGGATGTGCCTGAGCGTCCAACAAAGTCTCACGGTTCAATACGTTAACATTAAGATGATATCCGCCTTTCTCAACGTAACCGTCGAGCAAGTTGATCAGGTTATCTACCTGCTGAGTATTAGCATTAGCCATTGTAATTACCTCCTATTCGTTTTCGTCGATATCGAGCCCCTCCATAAGGGTAGGGGTCTGGCAGGCCATTTTCCGGCCTCCCACTACAGAACAACCAAAAAACTTCTCATTTTGAACATTGAGCTCGGAGCCTTCAGAACTCTCCGGAAGGTCGCGCGCGTCGATGTTCATGCGTCCACCGCCGCCTGCCATGAACGAGTCCAGCATAGCAACGATGTCTTCCTCTTGCTTCTTTGTCGGATCAGCCATAAACTTCACCTCCTAAGGCTAGATTATTTTACGCTTTCAAGATCGATATCCAGGTCGCCCATGAATACTGCATCTTCCTTACCAAGTGCGTTCGGGATGATGGAGAAGGTATTGGAGATACCATCCTGAGAGTCACGGAACGGCAGCTTAGCTACGGATGCGAGGGATGCTGCAGCACCCTTCTTATCACGGCCGTGCATCGGGTTAGCACCAGGTGCGAAAGGCTGGCCCTTCTTTCTTCCGTCAGGTGTGTTACCTGTGTTCTTACCATAAGATACGTTAGAAGTAATGGTAAGGATGGAAGTGGTCGGAATACCATTTCTGTAAACCGGGTTGCTACGAACATAGTTCATAAATCTGGTAACAATCTCACAAGCGATGGAGTCAACGCGGTCATCGTTGTTACCGTACTTCGGGAACTCGCCCTCGGTCTCGAAATCAACGATCAGGCCGTCTTCGTCACGGATCGCCTTAACCTTCGCATACTTAATAGCGGACAGGGAGTCAGCAACTACAGACAGACCTGCGATACCGGTTGCGAAGTATCTCTTAACTTCCTTATCATGGAGAGCCATCTGAAGTCTCTCGTAGCAGTACTTATCATGCATGTAGTGGATAACGTTCAATGTATTAACATACAGGGAAGCCTGCCACTTCATCATGTCATCGTAAACAGCCATAACCTCATCGTAATCCAGGTACTCGGAAGTGATCGGACGATACTTAGGACCTACCTGAACCTTAGTGATCTCATCGATACCGCCGTTCATAGCGTACAGGAGACACTTAGCGAGGTTAGCACGTGCGCCGAAGAACTGCATTTCCTTACCAACGACCATGGAAGATACGCAGCAAGCGATCGCATAGTCATCACCGTGAAGAGGACGCATAACGTCATCGTTCTCGTACTGGATGGAAGAGGTCTTGATGGACATCTTAGCGCAGTACTTCTTCCAGTTCTCGGGAAGTCTCGGAGACCACAGAACGGTCATGTTCGGCTCCGGAGCGGTTCCGAGGTTATCAAGGGTATTCAGGAAACGGAAGGACATCTTGGAAACCAGCGGACGTCCGTCAACGCCCATACCACCGAGGGACTCGGTAACCCAAACCGGGTCACCAGCGAAAATGCTGTTGTACTCAGGTGTACGAGCGAACTTGATGAGACGGAGCTTCATTACGAATTGGTCAATGAACTCCTGGATCTCAGACTCAGTGAAAGTACCGTTAGCAAGGTCACGCTCTGCGTAGCAATCCAGGAAAGTAGCTGTACGGCCAAGGCTCATAGCTGCACCGTTCTGCTCCTTAACAGCACCGAGGTAACCGAAGTAGGTTGCCTGGATAGCTTCCTGTACGTTCTTAGCGGGCTTGGAGATATCGCAGCCATAGATAGCAGCCATCTTCTTCAGTTCGCCCAGAGCACGGATCTGCTCAGCGATCTCTTCGCGGTCACGGATAACATCGGGAAGCATGATGGAACCGCAAAGGTTCTTCTGCTCCTTCTTATCCTCGATCAGACGATCAACACCGTAAAGAGCTACACGACGATAGTCGCCGATGATACGGCCACGGCCGTAAGCATCCGGAAGACCTGTGATGATGTGGTTGGTACGAGCCACACGCATCTCATCGGTATAAACATCAAATACACCTGCGTTGTGTGTCTTTCTGTGAACAGTGAAGAACTCAACGATCTCAGGGTCTACCTCATAACCGTTATCGGAGCAAGCCTTCATAGCCATGCGGATACCGCCGTAAGGCATCAGAGCTCTCTTGAAAGGAGCGTCTGTCTGGAAACCAACGATCTTCTCGAGATCTTTGTTCAGATAACCTGCTGCGTGAGAGGTAAGGGTGGAAACAACCTTGGTGTCCATATCCAGAACACCGCCTGCTTCTCTTTCTTTCTTGGATAATTCAAGAACCTGTGCCCACAATGTCTTGGTTACGTCTGTGGGTCCGCAAAGGAATGACTCGTCACCTGTGTAAGGTGTGTAATTCCGCTGGATGAAGTCGCGCACATTGACCTGATTTTCCCATGTGCCGCCGACAAAACCTGTCCATTCTTCTCTCATGATTTGCCTCCTGATGAAATGTATTTTCCTCATGGACTTGAGGATTGTAAGTAGGCCGCGTAGGCCTAGTCTCTTGCATCTGAGTACATTATATTGATTTGATTTTTGCAAGTCAAGGGAGTTTATGTACTTATTTGTATACAAAGTACACGAATGTACAATGTATTTAAAAACGTACATTCCATGCGGGTTACAGGCACTTTCATACTGTCTGATTATTTCGGAAAATGTTCCGAATAAATACCCAAAACGATCATTTTGGATGGATCGGCCGCGACGCATGTTCACTTGACGCGCGCGCGTGAATATGATAGAATATAATGAGCCGATTTTTCACGGCTGCCAGCGGGTATGGTGGAATTGGCAGACACGCAAGATTTAGGTTCTTGTATCGCAAGGTGTGCAGGTTCAAGTCCTGTTACCCGCATAAGCCCATAAGGACGGTTCTCCCGGCCCCATAGGGGGCGGGGTGACTGTCTTTTTATTATATTACTATATAACAGAATTAATGGGGAAATGATAATGACTTACTATTTTGATTTCCCGGAGGCACAGGTAGCTCATCACGCATCCGGAATGAACAACCATGAAGTCGTGTGCACGTATACTCCATGGTGGTACGAAGACAACGAGAAAGAGGACGAATCGTCGGGAAGCCCGATCCTTTGGGGCGTCGGCGGTCTACTCGTCGGGGCTCTGCTTATGGCGATGGTATTCCTGTTCCTGCGAAAGAGGACCAAATTTTTCAAGCCGGCGCCCGAACAGGAAGCTCCGTCGCGGGAAAATCTGCTCCGAAAACGGGCGCAGATGTCCGGCACCCCGACTCCCAGGGAGTCGGAGAGCATGAATGCGGGATGGGCGCCTTCGGATAATGGACTGCCTGCTTCGGAAGAAGGCCACTCGGTGGAGGTCCGCCAACCGGACGCTATCCCCGGTGAGACGATGGCAGAACTGGCGGCCCGCCTCCAGGGATGCTTAGGACGCGAAGGAGTCCGCGTACCCATAAAAGACGTCGGTAAGATCCTGGGATCCTATGCGAGCGTCGGCAGTGTGCGCATCGCTGCGGCAGAAGAAACGTATCCGGCGATGTTGATCCGGGCTTCGAAGGTACTTTCGGAATTCTTCTGTGTCAGCCTGCCCGGAAGCACGGAGCCTGCTCCCGATTATTGTCCGGCAGATGCTACGGTCCCGCAGAGCTACTGGACCGTGGTAAGCATGTCGCGGCTGGATCTGGCTGACCGCGTGCCGTTTGGCGGCGGGATGAACAGGGAGATATTCCGTGGGATCTTGCGCGAGGCAGAGGAAGAGTTCTTCCTTCCCGAAAATGTATGGACCGGCGTGGATGTACTGCTGGATCGTTATACGAAAGACTGGGTCAGCCCGGCTCGCCACCTGATGGTGCGTAATATGGAGAATATCTCCACCTGCATGCTCGCTGTCGGAGCCGATCCGGAAGAAACGCTGGATTACGCCATGTATAAGGCAATATTCCTGAGACTGAACCGGAAACACAACCGTAAGAACATAATTGCTTTGGGCGAGGCCTTTGAAGAACTGTTCCGGGAACAGTATTTGCCGCTCTGCCGTGGTTTCCTGGCAGATTACATGCCGACACCGGCAGAACCCGAACCGCGGGTGCAGAATAATCAAACTATCCATGGAGGAGAATATGAATCCGTACAATAATATGCTTTGCGGAACGTTTTTTGAAACGCTCTGGTCCATTTTGTCTTCCCGAGTTGCTATGTCGATCTATTTTGTGTTGCTCTTCGGCAGCATTGCGGCGATGATCATCTCGGTCTTATATCTGGCTACCGAAAAGAAACAGGCGAAGATAAAGCCTAAAAAAGACGAGCTTCAGGATGAAAAACAGGAGCCCGAATTTAAGGAAGAAACCTTCACGGGCGCTCTGGATATCAAGGATGACGACGATATTACTTCGCGTTTCCATACATTGGTCCAGTTGGACCGCGCGGCGCAGAGATATAAATCTCCCCGCTATGATAATGATATTACCCTTAAGATGATCTGCCGGAATTTCCGCAACTACGCGGCTTCCGTTCTGGGATTGTACTACAGCGAGGAAGATATCCGTAAATTCATCGCCGGCGTCGGCGTTTCCCACCTGATGGTCATGCAGGGTCTGTCCGGTACCGGTAAGACTTCGATGGCGACGGCGTTCGGAAGCTATCTGCAAAATCCTTCGACGGTCATTCCCGTGCAGCCCATGTGGAAGGAACGTTCCGATATCATAGGCTATTTCAATGAATTCACAAAACGGTTCAGCGAGGGCACGCTTCTTAAGAAGTTATATGAAGCCCGCTACACCGATGAGATCTACGTGATCGTACTCGATGAGATGAACATTGCCCGTGTGGAATACTATTTCGCGGACTTTTTGTCGCAGATGGAGCTGAGTCCTTCGAACCGCTACCTGGAAGTCGTTTCCGACACCTGGGACGACGACCCGAGACTGCTGAATCGCGGTATGCTCCGCATTCCGGAAAATGTATGGTTCATCGGAACGGCGAACAACGACGACTCGACATTTGCCATCTCGGATAAGGTATACGACCGTGCCATGTTGATGAACCTGGACCGGAAGGCCGATATCTTCGAGCCGGAGCGTGTGGACGGCGATCGGATCTCGTTCTCACATTTTAAGAACCTGGTCGAGACTGCGAAGCAGTCGAACAACCTTACTGAGGAAATGAATGAGAAGATCCGCAAGATCGATGAATTCCTTACGTCTCAGTACCACATTACGTATGGTAACCGTATCCGTCGTCAGATGGAGGAGTTCGTTCCCGTGTATATCGCATGCGGCGGCACGGAACTCGAGGCGATCGATGATATGATCGCGAAGAAAGTCCTGCGTAAGCTGGACGGCCTGAGCCCCGTTATTCTTCGTTATTCGATGGATGCGCTAGAGAATGTATTTGAGACGACCTTCGGCCTTCAGAACATGACGCTCTGCAGAGAAAGCCTGGAGCGTCTGCGTCGTATTGCGATGTAAAGGAGGGCGGCTATGAGTCTGAATCAAATGGACCGGTATTTCCGGGCAGCCCGGCAATTTGCCAATGAACTGAACGATACCGCCTTACCGGCTGACGACGCGGAGAAAAAACTTCGCGATCTGTTCGCGCGCAACGGTGCCGAAACGGAGAAACTGGCGTCGATCTATTATGACGTAAGTATCGAGAAAGACTGGATCGAACGGATCGAGGAAGCATTGCCCCATCTGGAGGCAGCCATCCGCGAGGACCGACAGTTCATCAAGACGGAGGGAAATATCACGCCGATCGAGCGTGTACGTAAGGTCTCCCGTACTTCAGTCGAACATCTGTCCAGACACAGTGAGATGATCACACATGTGCCGGAAGAAGGGGAAGACCTGATTCCCGATAAATTAAAAGTATTTGAAAACGAAAGCAATTATGCCATCTACGAGAACCGCGTGCTTTACATGGTCCTTTGTTTCACGCGCGATTTCGTGGATTATCGGTATTATAAGATCTCGCAGGCGCGGAAGGAATGCAACTCGGAGCTGGAGTTTCGCAAGTCCGTTCTGACCGGCGACGGTCCGATCCGCATGGAGCTGCGTTACAGTGACATGACGAACGGCCTGAACAGTGGGGGAAACTCGGAGATACTGGCACGCCTGGAGGCCACTACTGCAGCGGTCGGCGTGCTTCTGTCCATGCCCCTTATGAGAAATGTAGCGCAGGCGCCGATGGTGCAGGCGCCCATCACGCGGACGAACGTTCTGCGTATGGATAAGCATTTTAAAGAAGTGGTTGCTCTGTTCGATTATCTGAGTGCCTACAAGGAAGACGGTTTCACACTGGAGCGTCATGAGACGGTGATCTCACCGTTCCCGCCGAAACTGCAGCAGTCTGCTGTTGAGATGACGATGTACTCTTCTTATTTGTACTATTTGTACGCACACGGACTGACGGAAACTTTGGAGGAGAGATACGCCCTGGAAGAAGAGCGCCGGATGGCTGAGATCCGGAGGAAGCGCGAGGAGCGCCTGCAGGCGATCTTCGGCGGTAAGAACGCATCGGAGATCTCCCAGGCGGATTTCCTGGAACTGCTGAGTGAAGCAGTCGCGATCGGAGAAGAGAAAGATCAGCAGATCCAGTCGCTTCAAGATGAGATGGGGATGATCCAAAGTGAAGCGGAAGCTGAAAAAAAGCGGTACGACCTCCTGAAGGCGGAGGCAGAACGCGGATGGAACGACGTAGAATCGCTTCGGCAGCAGCTTTCGGATACACGAAGAGAAACTGCTTCGCAGACGCAGGAAATGCAGGAGAAGCTGGATAAAGCACAGGAAGAACTGACCGCGGAACAGGAACGCTGTCGGCTTTTGGAAGCGCGTATCATCGGAATGTTAGAGGAATACGGCGTGAAGAAGCCCGAGGCGGATATGACGGAGCGGGAAGAGTTCCTGGAACTCGAGAAAGAAAAGGCCGCTTTCGACCGATTTTTTGAACGTAGCTGGGGTACTGCAAAACGCAAGATCCGCAAGCGTATTCTGTGGAAAAGGAGGTAAGCCCGGATGGAAGATAAGAAGGACAGGGCCGTCTGGTTTTGGCGGTTCGTGATATTCGCATCGATAGCCTTGGTGTGTTCCGTGCTGATCATCATCTGCTCGGGCTTTTCGGGTGCGAAGAACCTGGCGGATCTCTTCGGCACAGGTACATTGCTGCGTTCGGAGACGGTTTATCTCACGGTGATCTTTGCGCTGCTGCTTCCGATCGTTTTGATCGGTATTACCTTATATGTTCTGAAACAAGGCCGCGGTTATATCTGGAACGGGAAGAAACACAGAAGAAAAGATAAACTGTCGGACGGCAAGCGCTTTCGCGCGCTTTGCTCGATCGATGAAACGGCATTTTCCCATGAGGCGCTCGGAGAGACCGAGGTACCTCCGCTATTTAAGATCTGCGCGGACTTCCGCAGATTTGCCGCATCGAAACTTCATTTGTATTACGAAGAGGAGGATATCCGCCGCTTTGTGGCCGGATTTGCAGTGTCCCGCCTGATGATCATGCAGGGCCTGTCCGGTACCGGTAAGACTTCGCTGGCGACTGCATTCGGCGAGTTTCTGGGAAACCCTTCGACCGTTATCTCCGTGCAGCCCATGTGGAAGGAACGCGCGGATGTTATCGGATACTTTAATGAATTTACCAAGCAGTTCACAGAGAGCCAGCTTTTGAAGAAACTGTACGAGGCTTGCTACTCGGATGACATCCACATCATCGTTTTGGATGAGATGAATATCGCCCGCGTGGAATACTATTTCGCGGATTTTCTGTCGCTGATGGAACTGAGCCCGGATTCCCGCTATCTGGAGATCACTTCGGACCGCTGGGAGAAGGACCCCGCGCTGCTTGAGAACGGACGCCTTCGCCTTCCGGACAATGTCTGGTTCATCGGCACGGCAAATAACGACGATTCTACATTTGCCATCTCGGATAAGGTTTACGACCGTGCGATGGTCATGAACCTCGATACGAAGGCAAAACCGTTTTCGGCGAAGTATAACGGCGTCGAAAAGATATCCTTTGCTTCGTTCCGCCACATAACGGAATGGGTAAAACAGACATTTATCATGACCTCGCGTAACCGCAGAAAGATGCTGGAGATCGATCGTTATCTTATGGATAACTATCACATCACCTATGGTAACCGTATCCGCAAGCAGATGGAGGAATACGTTGCCGTCTATATCGCCTGCGGCGGGAGAGAGGAAGATGCGTTGGATGATTTTTTGGTGAAGAAGGTACTGCGTAAACTGGAAGGACAGAATCCGATCGTGGTATCCAGAGCCAGAAAAGGACTTTTACAGAAACTGGATGAACTGTTCGGCGTCGATTCGATGCCGCTGTGCCGGAATTATCTGCATTTCCTGAGCCAGTCAGTATCGTAGGGGGAGCTATGAAGAAACATTTTTCCTTAAATCTGATCGGATTATTCGGCGTTCTGGTCGCCGGCGTGATGGTTTTGCTGACGATCCTGGCAGCGACCGGAAGCTTCCATTACCGTAAGACGGAGTTGCTCATCCGAACCGGCTCCGCAGAAAAAATGTATGACGGAAGGCCGCTTACGAATTCGCAGTGGTTTCTGATGTCAGGATCGGTGGCAGCTGAACACGAATTGATCGTGGAGCCGACCGGAAGCCAGACGGAGATCGGTAAGTGTGCGAATGTCGCTTCGATCCGGATCGTGGACACTTCCGGCCTGGATGTCACCGATCAGTATGTGATCAAACAGGAATTCGGAGAACTCGAGGTGTTACGCTCGAAGCTTACCTTTCTCAGCGAAAGTGCACAGAAGATCTGGGATGGTAATCCCTTATCGCAACATACAGTGCACATGTCGGAAGGGCGCGTTTACGGGGGCGCCACTTGGGAGGCCTATGAATTTACCGACCCGGTCGATGTCGGGTTTTATCGTAATACATATGATATCCGCATTCTCGATGCCGAAGGTGAGGATATCACGGACAACTATGAGATCGAAAAAGAGTACGGTGAACTGAAGATCCGCCAGGGCTATCTGTTGCTTTCGTCCGGGTCCGCGTCAAAAGAGTATGACGGTCAGGAACTTTCAAATTCGGAATGCAAGATCGTAGAAGGTTCGGTAGCCGACAAACACAAATTGACGATGCGTGCGGTCGGAACCATTCAGGAAGTCGGTTTTAGCCGAAACACGATCCAGGCCGTCATCGTGGACGAAAAAGGAATGGATGTCACGGAGCTTTACGATATTACTTATAATATGGGGCTTCTGACCATTACCCCCCGAAGACTGACTGTACAGACGCTGGATATCACACGACCCTACTATTCACGGCCGGTCGACGGCGACTGGACCATAGTCGGCGGAAGTCTGTTGGAAGGCGATCAGTTAAGTGTTGAGACGTTGCAGCACAGTCAAAGTTCATATTACGATGGCGAGATCGGAACCTTCGACAATACCGTTCTGTACTATGACATCTTTAACAGTAAAGATAATAAGAGCAGATCCGGCTGCTACCAGATATCTTTCCGGTTCGGAAAGTTGGTTATGACGGAGTAGTAAAAACGAGAAAAGGAGGCAGGCATGTATACAGAGTATGAAGAGAAGATGAAGCGGCTGGCACGCGTTCTGAAAGTAGTAAAACGGGTCATTATCGTTTTAGCGATCATAGTGCCTGTTTTGTTGGTATTTTTCTTTTGCATCGGCTTTCAGTACCGACCTTTGAAATGCGGCTCTGTGGTATACGGGAATAAACCCAGCCCGAAAGCGTATTTCACTACGATCGGAGAAACGACGTACGAGTACAGGAACGTGGGGATCGAGGGCTCCGAATGGAGCGAGGAAGTGCCTGTACTGCCGGGCGAATATGAAGTCCGGGCCAGTATGGTTTCGGCGATAGGTGTAAAAAGAGTAAGCACCGGAAAGTTTGAGATCGTTCCTAAGCAGTTGAACATCCATCTGGAGCCGATCTCTGTTTATGATGATCCGCATACCGGAAAAGTTACGGAAAATGATTACGAGATCAGCGGGCTGGAATATGACGACCGGATCCGGAATGTGAGAGTTCAGATCGATGAGACGGATTCTGCCTATCGCCTGACCTATCACCTGGAGGATCTGCAGATCGTTCACGCCGATGGTTCGGACGCGACGAACTGCTATTCTATTCCGAGTGAGACCGCTGAGATTCGGGACGATCGTGTGGACATCACGATCGCTGCGGGAACTCGTTCCATGATGTATGACGGAGATCCCAAGGCCTTTTTGGATTACGATGAGTGGCGCATTGCTTCCGGAGCACTTAAGTCCGGACATACGGCAGAGTTTCACTGCAAAGCCGTAAATGCCGATACGTGGCATGCCACCAACAGGATCGTAAGCGGCGGCATTAAGGATGAAGACGGTAATTCGGTCGACTATCAGTATAGGATCGTATATAAAGACGGTGAGTTGGAAATGACTCCCCGGAGACTCCTTCTCACCAGCGGATCCGCGAAAAAGTGGTATGACGGCACACCGCTGACAAACCCGAATTATACGATCGGCAGGGACGGTATCGCGGAGAGTGATACATTGTCCGCAGAATGTATCGGATGGCTCATAGAACCGGATATCATTCCGAACGATTTCGGCGATGTATCGATCCACAACGACCGTTTTGGAGACGTGTCCGAGTACTATGATATCGAATTGCAGACCGGCACTCTTAAGGTGATGTTGCGCGTCGACGAGCCGGGTACGGACGTAGAAAGCCCGTACATAGGTTACGGTGACGGGGGAGAGGAAGATAACAGAGGCTCTGAAGGCTCTGAAGGCTCTGAAGGCGAAGAAGGAGAAATGGTCGAGCTTCCGGATATCAGCGAGAAAAAATATATACTGCCGGGAGCGGATGATTCGACCGACCCCGATGCTATAGCGTTCGATCCTACGGCCGATTCAACGGTCTACGTTTATGATGAAACTGCATCGGACATAGCGATTATTGACCCCACTGCCGAATCAACGATACCGGGTGAGGGATCGACCGAAGACGGAGCCGGCGGGGAATCGACCGAAGACGGCGGTGGAGGATCGACCGAAGACGGAGCCGGCGGGGAATCGACCGAAGACGGCGGTGGAGGATCAACCGAAGCCGATGGCGGTGAGTCGACAAAAGACGGCGGCGAGGAAACGACCGAAGGCGGCGGTGAGTCGACAAAAGACGGCGGCGAGGAAACGACCGAAGGCGGCGATGAAACAAAGGATGACAGCGACAATCAGTCGTCTTCAGACAGCGGCTCCAATAAGCCGATATCATCCTACAGTCCCAATTTCGCTTTTCAAAGCGGTCAACCGAAAAAGATATTTTCCTTCTATGCCTTCAGCAACCGTTTCTATTATTTTAAGATGTATTCCTATGGAAAATATACCGGAGGCGGATTCGTTAAGGCCGAGGGTGGGGATGCCTATAACCCTTGGAGTGAGTACCTTATGGGAAATGCGATCATGGAAAACGGAAAAGGCAACCGCGATATCGTGAGAGTGACGGATCTTTATATCGAGCATATGGTCTACCCGTATTTCATGACGACGGACATGGAGAAGAGTGAGGACTCCAAGCTGTTCACCTATGAAACATACTTTGACTGGGATACTACAGCGCATCCGGCTTCCTCCGATCCGCGTGAGAAGGAATACAGGGAATATGTACACTCTACCTATATGGATGTTCCTGAAAAGGTGAGGAAGACATTAGAGGAACTCGGCTCAGAAGCCGGGCTGTATCAGGGCAATGCGCACCTGATCGAGGATATCGCCGAATATATTAAGAATGCGGCGGATTATTCCTTCGATTTTAATTTCCCCGCAAATGAGGATATGGTAATATACTTCCTGACGAAGGAAAAGAAAGGCATTTGCCAGCATTATGCTGCAGCTGCGACCCTTATGTATCGTACGTATGGGATCCCTGCCAGATTTGTTGTAGGATACGCAGAGCAAGGTACGCCCGGAAGATGGACGACCATGACGACAAACTGCGGACATGCCTGGGTCGAGGTATACGTTGACGGTTCCGGCTGGATGCCTGTCGAGGTGACCGGACAGCCCAAATATGAAGAGGGTAGTGGCGGCGATCCCATTTATGATCCGTCCCTCAATCAAGAGGAAGATGAGCAATTGTCGATCACGATCGTGTACGACCGATATAAGAAGGTGTACGACGGAAAGAAAGGCGAGCCGCTGTCTCTGCAAGGACACTTGTATGAAGGTAGACTTCGTCCCGGCGATAAGCTTGATATGAAACCGATCGTTGTGACGGACGAGGAGATACTCGAACGCGTCGGAGATTACTATTTCGAAGTGCCGAGTGGCGCGATTCAGATCACTGACAGATCCGGACATGATGTCACAGATCAGTATGCGATCTATACATACGATGCGCGATATGTCGTTGAAGCCAGACAGCTTGCGATCATCGTATACGGCGATTACGGCGATTACGACGATGATATCACGCTGTGGCGCATGAAGCGAATGCAGTGGAGCATTTCCGATGGTTCTTTAGCAGACGGGCATACACTTGAAGTATACTGTGACGATAAAGACGCGGATAGTGGGTTCTCATACACGTTGGGAACCATAGGCGAGTACAAGATTTGCGCCCAGATCCTCGATAGTGAAGGAAATAACGTGACGTACAACTATGACTTGTTTTCAGAAGTCAAAGAAGAGAAGGATTTCATCCAAGCAAAAGACAATTCCGATAAACGAGCGTGAAACGGATCCGGGGTGCTTATCCACCGAAAAGGAGGAACATCATGCAAAAACGATGGCTTTCCGTATTGTTGATTTTGATACTTGTATGTTCTTTGTGCGCGTGCAAAAAAGAATCCGATACGCAGGACGCTACGACGGCCGGCGCATCGGAGGCGGGCACCTTAAGCGGAAGCGGGGGCAATGCGGACTCGGTAAGCGCGACCTCGTGTGATGATTTCATTGCTCTCATGAGCAGCATCAAAGAGCGCGGAGATAAGACCACGCAGCTGGGCCTGCAGGCCACCGGCGAGTATTACTATTCATTTGCCGGGGCTTCGACGAGCGCGCTGCGCTACGCGGTCGAGTACATCCTGTGGCTGAAGGGCGAGGGCGACACGCTCGCGAACTTCACGTCGGACAGCCGGTACTCCGGCTGGGATACGATCGCCGAGATCAACTACGCCTCTCCGTTTACCAGTTATTTTGAGGGGCTTTTGCTCGAGATCCAGGGTCAATATGAGGAAAGCCTCAAACCCTATTCAATAGCATCCATCATGCCGTCGTTTCCTGACGAGGGCTTGGATTTCTATTACCTGAAAAAGATGGAGGTCGCGGACCTGTACGCGTTGCGTGACCGTTTGCGCGACCTCGAAGAGAAGATATATACGGCGTATACGCCGAACCTGACGGGTCGCGAATGGGACCGTTACCTGTACCACACGGACTACCTGCTCGGCCTTTCTGCCGAGAGCGTGGACGCAAAAGACTATGCGAAGGCGCTCACGTATGCGCGCCTGGCGCTGAAAGCTGATCCTTTTTCGGCCGATGTCTGGAATAATGCCGCGGCCTGTGCTTTGCTTGCTCAGGATCTGCCGCTGACCGGAAGCTACGTCGACGAAGGTCTGGCTATATTTCCCGAAGATGAACGCTTACTCGAGCTGCGCCGCTCGTTCCTGAGAGCCGGCGAGGAAATGGAGGTGGAGCCATGAAGAAGATAAAGAAGATCCTTCCGATCCTTTTGGTATTTACGGTTTCCCTGGTATTCGTCTTTTCGGCCTTCGCAGATGTCGAGACGGACCGTTCTGACATCATCTTCGGCATCGACTATGACCGTATCACGCAGAAAACGGGCGGGATGGAGAAGCATCCCGTGGAACTGAAGCTCGGAGACCTGACGTTTGCAGGTGAACTGTCGGGCGAGTTCGGTCTGAGCATGAAAGAACTGAATGAGATCATCCGCGAGACATTGACCGAAAAAGACCTGACAGTCGAACGGGTCGCCGTGATCAACCAGCTCGCGCATCAGCTGCAAAACCGCGCCACGGGCATGTGGGGGGAGCAGAGCCTGGAAGCGTTGCTTTCCATGATATCGATCCCCGGTGTGCCGGTTTCCGCCGGAGACATCTACGCGTATTTCGCGAAGGATGACGTGATATCGGCAGTGACATCGAACAGCATCAACGCGGCGCAGATGGCCGCGGAAAAATCGATGGAGGTTTCGCTGAAGGCGGGAAGAGCCGTCGGAAAGGTCACGAAGGCGGGGGCGAAAGCGGTTCCCGTGCTCGGTCAGGCCGTTTCGACCGCGATCACCGTGAAGGGCTTAAAGGACGGAGAAAAACAGTTTGAGGACTTTTTAGCCGGAGTGGAGCAGAACCTCGCCGTGGTCAATGATTTCTATGCGGCCTGCAGCCGTAAGGCGGTCGCTCGGGCTGAGAAGAATGACAGCAAGAACGTTTGGAAGATCAAATTCCCGCAGACTACGCAGAAGTACGAGTGTACGATCTGGGACATCCCGGGGAATGCCATGCGGTTGACGGTAAAAGGTGAACTCGTAAACAGCAGCGCGGGAATGGCCGGCGAATATACCGGAACGCTCTCTTTGGAGGTCGATAAGGAGGACATTTCCCCGTTGGAGACCCATTTGGAGGACACGTCGGGATTTAGCCAGTTGAAGAACGTACTATATTCATACGGAGCTTACCATAAGATCCAGGATGAAGCCCAGACCGTGTCGGTTCTGCGGCGGTCGATGGAGGGAACATTGAAACTGACCGTGAGCGAGACGGCCGGTAAGGTGAATGTGGGAGGTTCGTTCGCAGTGGCAAAGGATGAGCCCTCCTTTATGCTCAACCGACTTATGGCCTGGAGGGATGACTCGGCGGCCGCTCTCGGCGCCGTCGGTTATACCGAGATCAAGGTCAATGCCTTCGACCTTTCGAAGATGACCATAATCTCTTCCTCTCGCGTCGAGCAAAAAGGAGAGGTGAAGACGCAGGTGGATGACGTCAATGATTTCCCGCAGGATCCCGGCACGGTTTTCGCGCCGCTGGATGCACGGCCGGTGATCACGATCGATTTCACCAGATGACCCGGAAAGGGGTGACACGGATATGAAGAAGATACGATATACGATATCGATAGGTCTGCTGGCGACCATGCTGGCACTAACCGCCTGCAACGGCGGCGCCGACAAAGGCGGAAATACTACGGCGGCAACAGTGGACGACGACCCGCCTCTTACGCGAGTGGATCCGGGTGCGGAGACGACAAAACGTGCGGATAATGACAGCACAGAGGGCCTGTCTGAGGTAACTCCGGGACAGACCGCGGCTGCTCTGCCCGATTTTTCCTCGATCCTGGCCGGAAACGGCGCTACAGGAACCGTATGGGGGAATTTGGATGCATCGGCCAGACAGGAGATCATCGCTGCAGCAAAAGCCGAAGGATACGACGTTTCGTTTGACGGCGACGGTCATATGAGCATAAAGGGCGATGATGGTACGAGCTTTGTGCAGAATTCTGATGGCACATGGAATGTGAAGACTGGGGATGGAGATATCGCCCAGTACGGCGGAAATTGGCCGGACAATGCATTCACCCGGATGGTCCCGAAGCCGGACTTCCCGCTTCTGGCCGCGAATACTTCTGAGGATGAATTTACGGTAGCTTTCGTGAATGTAGAGGTCGATAAGATCAAAGCGTACGCATCGAAATTGAAGGAACGGGGTTTTACGATCGATGCGGAAGAACAGGATGAAACTACGTACGGCGTGGTCATCTACACCTATACGGCCTATAATGCAGATGGCTACTATGTGGACCTCTCATTTGCCGCAGGACAGTGCGGACTCACGATCTGCAAGGAATAGAATGAAAGGAACGGAGAAATGTGAGATCATAGATGATAACTAATTGTATCTTGAAATTTGACTTTTTATGTGCTATTTAGAAGCGAGGATACTTGGTAATCTATTGGTTTAACTATAAATGAAAGGTCAGAAGATGGATAAATCATGTCGGATTATGCTTATATTGGTGCTGTGCCTTGATTTATTAGGATGTAAATCAAGCGGGCAGGTCGATGAAAGTAAAGAAGTCGGATCGGTTGATGCCACCTCCGAAATTGCCACACCTTCGATGGCGGTAGACGAACCGAATACAAAAAACGATAAAGTGTTATATTACGAGGGCTCAAACAATGCATTCTCCGGAAAATACGCGTTGTTCCAGGAGTATTCAGATCATGGCCGTGTTTCGCTCCATTTTTTTGATGTATCGACAGGGCAGAGCAATTATTATTGCTTTGATGCGGGATGTGAACATAAGCCTCCGCAATATGATATAGTTACAGGAGAATTAATCTCCGACTTCTGTATGGCTTTCGACCTCGGTGGAAAATCATTATACCTTCAAAAAGACTGCTGCTACTTTTTTGATTATCCATATCTGTTTCTGGCAGATCTCAAAGGAGAAAACCGACGTATAGTATCTGAACTGAAACTGCCGGATTCATCCTCTTTTGTTCAGGAGATATATACGCCTACCTGCTATTTTCGAAGTTTCACCTACTCAAACAAAATGATTGAAAAAACTGATGAAAACGGGGAGCGTAGTTGGTGGCTCGGTGAGCCTTTAGACAAACGTAAACTCGAAATTATAATGATGCCTTTGGATGGAAGTGAACCGAAGGAGATATTTATCGAAGATGATCTATATGATCTCTCAATTCAGAATTTGAAAGGATACAATGATCACTTATATATTTCCACATGCGGACTGGATGTTCCTTATGGAAGCCTTCCTGATATTCAAAAAGATATGGAGGGCTATTACGAGGCAGTAAAACAACATAGTAATACGAAGGTATACGATTACGATATATTGAGTGGCCGCCTGATTGATCTGACTGAAACGCTTTCTATACAAGGGGGTGGAGTATATGATTTCGCGAATGGATACATAGTGAAATGCTCTGTGGGAGATGAACCCGGAGTTCTGTATGATCAATCCGGTCAAATGATTTGTGAATTGCCTTTTTCCGTGGGACATCTGGTACAAAGCGATAGCTGTATTCTAGCGTCATGGTTCATGGATGACGAAAATTGGTATTATCTTTATGACCCAATCGATGACAAGATTCTTCAAAAGGTCAACGGATCAAATAGGTTCTTTTTGGAGGCGGCAGTCGGGGAGAGTTACTATGGAAACGAAAACAATCAAATTTTCTATATTTCATCAACGGATTTTTGGGAGGGGCATATAGAGAAGGCGATTATTATTTCAAATAATAGATAGGAAAAGGGAAAAGGAAAAAGGAATGTCACCGAAGATTTTGATCGTTGAAGATGATGTGCAGATCCAGGATGTGCTGCGGATTTTGCTGGCAAAAAACGGGTATGAGACGGTAAGCGCGTACTCCGGGACGGAGGCGCTTTTGGTGTGCGATGCTTCCGTGGATCTGACGTTGCTGGATCTGATGCTTCCGGGGAAGAACGGAAGCGAGATTCTGGAAGAGATAAAGGAGAAATCGAAGGCGCCGGTGATCGTGTTGAGTGCGATCACGGATGTGATGTCGAAAGTGGACCTGTTGTCGCTAGGGGCGGATGACTATGTGACGAAGCCCTTCCAGAACGAGGAGCTGCTGGCGCGTATCACGGCGCGGCTTCGTGCGGCGGGGCAGGCAGCATTGCCCGCAAAGGCAAACATATTAACGTTTAAGGATCTGGAGATCAACACGGACGACTACTCGGTTTTGTGCGCCGGCAGGGATGCCGAGCTGACCGCGATCGAGTACGCGCTGTTGGAACTGTTCGTGCGCAACCGCAACCGTACGTGCACGAAGAGTATGATCTATGATTCGATCTGGAATTATGATGATGGCGTGGATGATAACGCGCTGAATGTACATATCAGTAAATTGCGCAAAAAGTTGAAGGAATGCAACCCGAACGAAGAGTATATCGAGACCGTTTGGGGCATCGGATACCGACTTAAGAAGTAAGTTGTGTGATACTACGGATCGGTCCGTCCGGGACTTTTCGAGCCTAGTATCACAAATAAGACTTTCTTAAGGATTCTCTTAAGGGTTTGTTTAGACATGGCTGTTATGATGTACATGTAAGAAACAAACACACGGCAATGCCGAGACTTAAGGAGGAAAGAAACACCATGCGCGATGTAGTTATCAAGACGCATAATCTTACTAAGAAATATGGTTCGTTCACGGCGCTTGAGAACGCGAACATGACCATTTACCAAGGGGATATCTACGGTCTGATCGGACGGAATGGAGCCGGCAAGACGACGGCCATGAAGATACTGACAGGTCTGACCGACCAGACCGACGGCGATTATGAGATCTTCGGAAAGGCTTCAAAGGACTCTTCATCGATCCGCCGCCGCGTCGGCTGCCTGATCGAGAACCCGGCGTTCTTCGAGAACATGACCGCTTATCAGAACCTTCGCTACTATTGTTATCAGAAAGGCATCGCAGATCTGTCGAAGATCGACGAGGTACTCGATTTCGTTAATCTGCAGGATGCTAAGAATAAGAAATTCAAGACTTTTTCGCTGGGTATGAAGCAGCGCCTCGGCATTGCATTTGCCATCATGGATAATCCGGACCTCGTCGTTCTCGATGAGCCGATCAATGGTCTGGACCCGATCGGCATCGCGGAACTTCGTGATACGTTCCACATGCTGGCACACGAGAGAGGCATGACGCTGATGATCTCCAGCCACATTCTTTCCGAACTCTACGCTTTGGCAAACCGCTTCCTGATCATTGACCACGGACGTGTGCTCAAAGAGATCTCGAAAGAGGAACTGGACAATGAGTGCAGCCGCGCGACCGTCCTTCGTGTAAACGATGTTAAGGGCACCTGCGTTATCCTCGAGAGGGATCATCAGATCAAGAACTTCAAGGTCATCGACGATGGGGAGATCCGCATTTACGATGAGCACTTGCAGACCGCCGGCCTGAACCGTTCGCTCGTTCAGAGCGGCATCGAGGTATCGCAGATCTTCGAGACCGGTATTTCGCTGGAAGATTATTTCAAGAAAGTGATCGAGGAGGAAGAAAGATGATCAACATGATTCGCGCGGAGAAATACCGCCTCACCAAAACCAAAGGTTTCTATATTTTCTGGGGTCTGATCCTTCTGGTCGTTATCCTGGATCTGGCTACAAATTCTATTGGCGCTATCGGCTTGGGAGTCGGGATCGAAACGGACGAAATGCCGACCTATACAAAAGACATCATGTTTTTGATGGGTAATTTCAATTTCTATTTCTTTTTGTTGATGCCCGTGTTCTCGATCGTGGTCGGCGAGTTTTCCGACCATATCGTTAAGAATACCATCAGTTCTGCGATCAGCAAGTCGCGCTTCTTTGTATACAAATATGTGATCTGCGTAGTTTACGGCGTTTTGGTCTTCCTGGTTGTAAATGTTGGTTTTTACGGTCTGTACGCGATCTTCCGTTCGGACTATGGAAGAGCCGATTTCGGAGTTTACATGTCCCGGGTTATGGGCCAGCTTCCACTGATCGTGATGCTGCTGAGCGTATTTGTGACGGTTGCTTTCCTGTTCCGTAAGGGAACGGCATACAACTCGGTCATGGTCATCGCACCGTTTTTATTCGAGGTTATCCTCGGTATCTGCATGGCTATTCCGGGCTTGAAGGATTTCTCCTTCCTGAGCAAAGTGATCCGGTATGAGGTCAGCACGGTGATGTATAACATCGGAAGCGGGATCGATTTTATGGGATCGTATTATCGGAACATCCTGATCGCATGTGTTGCAATTACGGTTCTGACTTTCCTGCTTGGATACAGTTCTTTCAAAAAACGTGAACTGTGATCGGATATAAGACGCGGGCATATGCCGAAGGTCCTCTTCGGCATATGCTTCCGCATTTTTGAAAAACATACGAAAAGAGGGCTGGTTTATGGACATATTTATGGTGATCATGATCCTTCTGGCGGCGGTCGGCTTTGTAGCGGGCGCCGTGTTTTTCGTGTTGTTCCTGCAGCAACGTAAGGAGATGAAAAGCATTGACCGCCAGCTCTCGGACCTGATCGGGGCCTCGACGAACCAGTTGGTGCACACGGAGAACGGGCTCGGGGCGGACCTGATCAAAACGGTCAATTCCCTCCTGACCCGCATGCAGACGATCCGCGTGGAGTATGCCCGGCGTAGCCATACGATCGACCAGATGCTGACGAATATCTCGCACGACCTTCGGACGCCGCTGACGTCGGCTATGGGCTATATGAACCTCGTTTTGGACTCGAACCTGTCGGAGGATGAGAAGGAGCGCGAACTCGAGATCGTTCGGCGCCGTCTGGTCCGCCTGGAGGAACTGATCAATTCGTTCTTCGAGTTTTCGTCGATCATTTCCCGCGGAGAACAGCCGAAGAAGGAGCCGATGGATCTGGTGAGAGCGCTGGAAGAGGCGATCTCGCATGCCTATGACGATTTCTCCGCCGCCGGTCGCAAGATCGACCTTAAGTGCGAGGGACGTAAGTGGATGCTTAACTCGAATTATGCGATGCTCATGCGCATCTTCGACAACCTGATCGGAAACGCGAAGAAGCACGGCATCGGGGATCTGACGATCCGCGCTGAGAAGACGGAGGAGGGATATCGGTTGAGTTTCACCAATCCGTGCCCGGAGGCGATCGATGCATCACGCGTCTTCGATGAGTTTTACACGACGGATATTTCCCGTACGAACGGCAGCTCCGGCCTGGGGCTTGCGATTGCGAAACAGTTCACCGAACTGCTCGGCGGTAAGATCCGGGCGGAAGCGGAGAAGGGAGTATTTGCGATCCTTATCGAGATTTAAAAAACTTGTTTGTTCAACTTGAACAAACAAGTTTAACCATATACAAACAGAACGAAAAACAATAGCATCAGTGAATCATGCGGGGGCCAGCTGCGTATGCAGTGGGCCCCCGCAAAGTGTAGTAGGCGATAATCGCCTCTTATTCACGTGGTTCAAAGAATACGGATGTTGCCGGATCTCCGTCCGGAGTTACAACGGTGTAATCGTAATAGGTTTCCCCTACAAACTCCGAGTATTCGTCGATCGTAACAGAGCGCGTAAGCGGTACCCCGTTTTCAAATATATAATTACCGTTTTCATCCAGTACCGGAAGGGTATACTGGATCACAGGGCCGTTTTTGCGTTCGCCGCCGGATAACAGAGTTTGGTTATCCAGGAACCAGATTGCCTTTTCCATGGTGGTCCGGGCTATGATGATCGCAAATTTCGATCCGTAGAATTCCAGATCTACGCCCTTATCTACCATGACTATACTCTGGCTTTCCTCTGCGTCGATCATCAGTCCGAAATCGTGCGACTGATCTTCATTTACAACGAGAGATCCGGTGCCGGTAAATTTGATGCTGCCGCCGTAGTAGAAGCCATAGACCAGGATGTAACCGATCCGGTTTTCACCGATCAGGTTCACCGTGAAACCATTGCCCATGAGGTTGACATCCAGGACGTCCGCCGTGCAGTTTTCCAGGGTCAATGTATTCGTTGCTTCATCGTAGGAAGCACCGGGAACATCGCCCAAAGAGTGATTAAAGGGCTCGTTCTCCCAGGTTTCGCCGATCACGAGATAGCGATATTGTGACTCGCCGTTGATGACCATGCGGATGTATTCCTCCGGTATTCCGCTCTGTGTCTGGGCGCCGGCGAAGTCCGGAGCCAGATTCGAAAGGATCGGGAATGCTGCATCCCCTTCCATCTCAAAGTAACCGGGGCCGTGGCTGTTGATGTGGGTCTCGTAGGTGATCGTCTCTTTGTAGACCGCATAGATCTTGCCACTTAGCAGGACGAGCCGCTCAGGGCTGTCGCCGGTTCCGGAAGTGATCGCGTCATCACTCAGTTTATAGCCGAGGAAGGTACGGGTTCGGTCGAGTTCCTCCATGAACTTCATCTTATAGACCAGGCCGCGGTCCTTACACCAGTTTTTGACTGTGGTGATCGGGTCGGGATCGGAGAGGGCTGTGGTCAATGTATTGCCGTCCCAATCCTGTATGATGTATTGGAATAATACCATTTCCTCCGCGCCATTGACCGATCCTTCGGAGTAGGGCAGAAGCGTTGCGATAAACTCTTCGTCTGATAGTGCGGGTTCGATCGTGGGAGTTTCGGTCGGTTCTTCGGTCGGCTCATCGATCGGTTCCTCTGTCACTGCCTGCGTCGGATCGACTGTATTGACAGGCTCTGTGGGCTCATCGATCGGCTCCGTCGGGATGATAACCGAGATATCCGGGGGAGGAGTCGCTGGGCCGGCGTCTTTTCCCAGAAAATCGAGGCCGAAGAGATCGTAGTTGAACGATGCCCATACGATGCTGATGGTCACGAGCGTTGCGGCGACCGGCCCCCATAGTTTTCGCAGGAGTTTACGCTGACGGTCGCGATCCGTTGGAGCGGACACAGGGCCGGCGGCCGGGACATCCCAAATATATTCGGGAGCCGGTTCGCAGATTTCGGGCGCAGTTTGGTATTCTTCCGGTGGTAGGTTGTATTCATCCGGTAATCGGGTATATTCCATAATTGCCACCTTCTTTCAGGTACCGATGTGGAATCGGGACAGCTTACTGTTTGTTGTCGAGATGCACATCCATCTGCGGGAAAGGAACCTCTACGCTCAGTTTGCGGAAACCGAGGAGCAGGTCGTGGTTCAGCACGCGCATTCCGGTGTAGATGTCTTTTTCTTCGACATCGACTACGAAGCGGAGAACGACACTGCTGTCGGCCAGGTCCTGAACGCCCAGGTATTTCGGCGGAGCTTTCATGATGTCCTGATGGTTGGCATAGATGCTTTCCATGAGTTCCGGGATCGCGGCTTCCAGTTTCTCCAGATCAGTCGCATACGGGATGCCGATGTTGCTGACGCTGCGGGAAGTCTTATCGGAACGGTTCAGGATGTTTTTCATGGCGGAGTTGTTGATGATCTTCACATTTCCGCCCGGGTCGGTGATGCTGGTGGTGCGGATTCCGATGTTGCTGACCGTACCGCGGAAACCGTCGACTTCGACGATATCACCGACGTTATACTGGTTTTCAAAGAGCATGAACGTGCCGGTCACGACGTCGGCGATCAGGCTTTCGGCGCTGAAACCGATGATTAGGGCAATGATCCCGACACTGGCTACGATGGTGGAGACATTGGCCCCGAGGATCGATAAGCCCCAGCACAGGATCAGGATCGCGGTCACGTACTTCAGCATGCTCGAAACGATGGAGAGTATGGAACGCGCGCGGTGGTTTTCCGGTTTGAACAGCCCGAGCAGAAGCACGAGCAGGGTCTCTACAAAGAGAACGCCGGCGATCATGCAAACGAGATACAAAAGTTTCACGCCGTTTACGTTGCCGAAGATGTCGTCGATGTTATCGAAGTCGATGAATTTGCCGATAAAACCGACGGTAAATGCGATGGCAAGTATGACGGTTAAGATGATAAGACGGATCACAACTGGTTTTTTGCTCTTCATGGATATGCCCTCCTTTGATTAAGAATATAAAAATCCATAGGATATCTCATTCGACAGAATGTGTTATTCGAACATCCGGCAAAGGAGACGATCCTATGGATCTGATTAGAAATATTTAATTGGTTCCGCCTTCAACAGCGTCCTGGATGTCAAAATAACTCTGACCGGGATTTGCAGCAGCGTATTTTCCTGCACATGTTTTGCAGACACCGTTGCAGCCATGGTTGATGGCTTCTTCTACGGAAGCTTCGGTCTTACTGTCACTGTTGTTGATGTGCGAACAGTCTTCATACAGATGGTATTTCTTACCCCACTGGGTGTAGTATACATGTTCCGAATATTTAACTTGGGCTGTTTTTTCTTCCTGGGAGATCGGGCTCCACTCGATGCTGAACAGCACGCCGATCACGAGAGCGATCGCTGCAGCGATACCGGCGATCTTCTTCATCTGCGGATCCTTGTTTTCTTTATCGGTCAGGATGACGATGATAAACGGAAGGAAAGCAACGATGCAGGCGATTACGCCCATGTTGTTCCACAGGAAGAATTTCAGTTTATTCTTCTTTGATGCAGGGTCAATGTGGTTCGCCTTCTTCCAAAGCAGGGAGCCGATGATCACGAGGATCAGGTCGACTACGATCAGGATGACCAATGCAATGGTGGTTTTCATGAATGTGATCTCGAGTTTACCGGTGTAGAGGCAGATCGCGAAGATCTCACATACGATGGCCAGCACCCAGCAAATGATGGCGCCGATCCGGCGTTCCATGGCTCCGGCAGTGCTGTAAGGTTTCTCCGGTGTCTTGGAAGACTTCGCGGATGATGTTTTCGCAGCAGGTTTCTCTTCGGCAGCTTTTGCAGCCGTTTTCTTCACGGTCTCTTCTGCCTTTTCGGCAACTGCTTCCGCTTTCTCGGAAGCTTTTTCAACTACTTTCTCTGCTTTATCGGCAGCAGCCTTTGCAGTGGAAGCTTTAGCGCCGGAAGACTTAGCAGTGGTTTTCTTTGCTGTAGTGGTCTTTGCAGCACTTTCGGTCTCTTTTTTCTCGGCCATACGATTACACTCCTTCATGTGATTTTAAAATTCCGAGCCTCGGCGGATTCCCGCCCTCTTTTACTCATACTACTATTATAAAGCATATTTAGTGTTATTTCAACGAAAAACAGCAAAATTTATTGACTTTTTCGGGGGTTCGAAGGATAATGAAACTACATAAATGATAAAGGAGACGCGAAGATGCAGTATAAGTATTGCCCGGACTGTGGATATAAGTTGGAGGACGGGGAAAAGTTCTGCCCGGAGTGCGGAGCGAAACTGTATACTGAGGAATCTGCGCTGGCGCCCGCAGGCAAACCCGCGACCGGTTTTACCGGAATGGGTATGATGGGTATGATGGGGATGAACCCGTCGCTCACCGATCCGAACGCCCGGTATTTCTCTTACTCAACGAGCGGAATGGCGTACCTGTCCGGCTGTGATCTGATGATCACGGAGGCGGAAGGAAAACTCACGGCATCCATGCGACTGACCGGCATGAAGCGGGAGAATGCGAAGGTGTTTGAGGTAGACGACGCGTTCTTCGATCGCGTGACGGCGATCATTGACCGATACGACGGTGACTCCTGGGACGGATTTAATACACGCGTGGAAGGCGCGATGGACGGCGACTCGTTCTCGTTTTCGTTCCGAAACGGTAAGGGACGCAGCATCAAAGCATCCGGTTACATAGCGCGGCCGGACGGCATCGGCGCCGCGATCAACGAGATTCGGGAACTGTTCGTCGAAGTGAGCGAGAAAATATTTCCAAACATTGCCGAAGCACTCGAGCAGTATATCGAAACAGAGGTCGTAGCAAAGTACGGCGAGAGCCGGCGGAACGTGAAGACCGGCGATCTTCTCGGACGTGCCGAATACGTGTATCTGGAACCGGGGAGTTTTTCCCAGGGAGTGAACGATGTCCCCGCCGGCGTGCTGGGCTACGGGATCTATAAGGAGTTTCCGGGCAATGACGCACAGAACCCCGGTTACCGCTCTGTGGTCGCTCTGGTAGAAAAGACGCCGGATGAGGACGGCGGACCGGATAACACCGGCCTGAAGCTGCAGTATTACGCAATGGACCGGCCCGGTGAGGCGGTGCTCCTGCAGGAGATTCCGGTACGAAAGAATCTGGTACGCTGGCAGAGCGGTCGTCTGAGCATTTCCCCGTTTATCGGGCCCGGCCGCACGTCGATCTTGCTCTTCTCGGATGAGCAGCTGGACTACGGCGAAAAGGTTCGTGAATACGGCCTGCGGACGTTCCGGCTGACCCAAACCGAGATGAAGGAGGTAGGCAACGAAGTGGTTCCGGTCATGCAAGGCGACGGGAAGCTCCCGGAGGAAGGCATGAACCGTTTGTGTAAACTGGCGGAGCAGACCGGCACCGTGTTCATTTCGATCAACTGGGGCAATGAATGGCGGCGCACCGGGTTCATCGACTCCGAACTGCGCGGCGGCTTCGTGTCCTATATATGGTCGAGCCACATTGACCGGAATATCTTGGAGCACACGACCGGCCCGATGTGGGACCCCATCGAGGATTGTTATATCAACATTTATAAAATGTGACTTTTCGGAAGCACCGGAAAGCCACGATAAAAGCATCAGATCAGAAAAAGGAGATGTATCATTATGGATCTTTCAGCATTATTATCCGGACTTATCACCGATGACACCGTGAAGCAGGTCAGTAAGAAGACGAAGGCTTCAAAGAAGGACGTGACCAGCGTGCTCACATCCGCCCTGCCCATGCTTCTGGCGAACGGAAACCAGACCACGACGCAGCAGGTCGCGCAGGCCAGCGGCGTCAGCCAGAATACCACGTCCAACATCCTGGGCGCGGCAGCACCGATGCTGCTGGGTGCGCTGGGCGGTGGTTCGGGAAATTCAGCCAGCTCAAGTAGTTCCGGAAATTCCGGAAACTCGGGCGGCGCAGGAGGCTTAAACCTGGGCATGCTCACCTCGCTTTTGGGAGCGGTCGATCTCGGAAAACTGACCTCCGGCCTGATGGGCCTCATTTCCACAAATACCTCGAAAGAGGATAAGGACGAAAAGCCGTCCGGATCGGGAAAGAAACCTTCCGGCTCCGGAAAGAAACCCGCGTCGTCCGGAAAGAAGCCGTCTTCTTCGGCGAAAAAGCCTGCGAGCTCCGGTAAAAAGCCTGCTTCCGGAAAGAAAGCCGAGTCCTCTAACCCGCTGAGCGCCGTAACGGGGCTTTTGGGGAAACTGTTTAAGTAAGTGTGATTCAATGGATGGTTAACGGACCACTGTGCTTGCGCCCAGTGGTCTTTTTTACGGAATCTTTACACTTTATTGCTTTTTTATGATGTTTTTTCAAATCGATTGACGGTAGAATCCGCATATGATAAACTGCAAATGTCAGTATGAAATGTAACAAAATCGGAAGAATGTGTAAATATCCGGAGGTTTATCATGAGAAAATGTTTGGGAAATGACCGCGGCGAAGTGAAACTGATCTTTGTGTTTTTGATCACATTGGCCGTGCTTACAGTAGCGGTGGTGGGAGTGACCTATCTGGCGTATCGGAATGCTGAAAAAGAGTATTACGACGGTATGGGTACGACCGGACAATACGAACGTTATCCGTTTAAAATACTGTATCCGGAAATAGCGGAACCGGAAACGGTGCATAGGTACATGGATGCGAATCCGGAAGATCCCGAGGAAAGGGAGGTCTATAAAAAAGTTCAACAACTTCTTTTCGGCCGGGAATTAACGGACGAGGAGAAAAAGGAAACTTTTTGTGCCAGCCAATACGGGCTCTTTGCCGGATATGTTTTAGCTGAATCTAATATCTTTATAAAACTGCCGGATGGATCCTTCCCGTGGAAAGAGGATGAATTACGGTTATTCTTTGCTGTTGATGCTTGGCAGAATGTTTCGGATCTCCCGGGAGAAGAAAGTATTTCGTATCCCCGAATGCTGTTCATGTTGCATTTGGATGATCCGGAGATATTGGCGAAGCATCAGGAGTATCAGAAGAAGTCAGTCTATACCGCAGACATGACGTATCCGGGCATATCGATGGAGACGAAACAATACTATCCCATCCTGCATTCCTTCTATTTAGACGGGAATAAGATCATTCCGGAAGAGGTTTGGTTTGTCGAATCAAGGAGTTACACGGCAGCGGATGATTTTGCTTCGGAGGGAATCTCTGAAAACACTACCAAGGTCGTAGAAAAGATCAAGAGGAACGTTCCGAATTCGGATACCATGGTTCGTATATCGTCTACTTTAAAGGAAGATGCTCCGAGAGGAGGCGTTATACATTACGATACGGAAAAGACATTGGAGCCGCTCGAAATACATATAATCGGCCTGAATATTTATAATTCGGAAGATCTGTTTCATGCAGAAGAAAAAGAAAAGTATATAAAGAAGGCGGAGGAAATAGCAACAGAAGAGGGTGCGGTTTATTATACCAAAGACGACGGCTCGGATATGAGAGTCGATATCATTTCCAGAAAGAGAAATATACCGGAACTGGGCGGTGATGTGCTGGCCGTCGTTTTGGCAAAGGAGCCTGGTTTTACGAACTCTTATTTTCTGCATTCGAATAGCGGCTTCTTAGGGAAGATCCTTCCGGGATTTTTGGCCAGCGACGATTGCGCAACCTCTGACTCATATTATGGCTTTGATACGATCAAAGCCCGGAAAAACGAGACATCCATTCTCCTTTTGTTCGGATGTGCGGTTGTGATCTCGGCAGGAGTGACCTGGGTGGCAGGTGCAAGACGCAAGAAAAAAGAATAAAGAGTAAATGTTAGTCGGTACGATTTTTGTGCCATTTACGGCGGCGGGTATTGATTATTCGCCGCCGTTTTTGTATACTGAAAATAGAGGCACGGTTTTTCAGATTGTTATACAAACATAATTAGGAGCATTACTGTTAAGCAACTATAAACAGGTTTGCAAAAAATGAGTGTCAGCCTTAGAAAAATGATTGTTAACTTGGCGGTTAATAATAATCATAATTCGAAGGAGACACCCACA